>Ga0207422_1000738_pt1 | contig 89980 bp, 86 predicted proteins | sample MarCyaLeptolynsp_FD_187757 | JGI IMG/M metagenome (GOLD analysis project Ga0207422, IMG submission 187757) | Marine cyanobacterial communities from Panama - species 1 Leptolyngbya sp. (SPAdes) | ecosystem: Environmental > Aquatic > Marine > Unclassified | place: Panama: Panama City | collected...
CATCACGCTGCCATTGCTGGCAATCGCATCGAGCCCGTCAACGGTGCAGCATCTGTAGTTGAAGGAGTTGTGCTTCAGCACCTTGTTGGCAATTCGAAGCGGCTCGATCGCGGACGCAAAGGAAATCAGGGAAAAATTCTCTAACAGAAGGAAGCAAACGTCCACGGTCGCCGCGTCAGATCGGCTCACGCTCCCATTTCCACCCGGCGCTCCGGTGCTGTCTTGTCGAGTGCCCTTGAGCGTTGCGATACCGTATTGCCTCCCCGCCCCTGCGGCTCGTGTCTTCTGCCATAGGGTTAGCCGAAGACACAAATTGCTCTTTTGCAGACTGACTTACTCCGGCGGACAAGTCGAGGGAAGGACGCGTGTTTGCGCATTCGAATGACCGCGCGAGACTGTTTGGCTGAAAAGGTGAAACAGCGAGCAGAGAACTGGCGCTCAACCTACCGGGCCCCGATCCGGGACCTGCACACATCCTGGCACTGTGCTCCCCCGGCTCAAGGCAGTGACAGCAACATGGGAACAGCAGCGAGAGAGACATGACATACGCCCCATTCTGCTTGTCACCCCGGACGCAGCGTAGCGGAGATCCGGGGCCTACTCGTTGGCAGAGAGAATGTTGTGATCTGTAGCAGCGCCGGAGCAGACGCAGACCCTTCGGCAAGTTGACCTGCGAGTGGGCCCCGGCTCAAGGCCGGGGTGACGGTGCGTGTGTTTTTCTGTCGCTCTCAACAAACGCCTAGCGCCGTACCGGACCTGATCCGGAATCTGCACCGTTCTTGTGTTTGACCCCGGCTCAAAGCCGGGGCGGCAAAGAGGGGGCAGTGACCTGCGTTCCATCCCGGTGTCATCCCCGACTTGATCGGGGATCCAATCCACCTTGCAACAAGCGTCCTGTTCGGTTCATTGGGGTCGCGTGCGCCGAACTCACACAAAGCGACTCTGCAAACGAGTAGACCCCCGATCAAGTCGGGGATGACACGGCGTGTTTGGCTCGCGCGCTCAACAAACCGCCAGTGCCGTCCCGGACCTGATCCGGGATCTGAGTGCTTCACGCTGTATGTCGAACCGCATTCGTTTGCTGGCCACGTGACGTCGCGCGCTTTGTCACGCGATCTCGATATCGAGACCGAGATCAAGGACCGGGGCGGAGTGGGTAATCCATCCGGATGAAATGAGGTCCACGCCCGCCTCTGCCACCGCCTTGACCGTGTCGAGCTCAATGCCGCCTGAGGCCTCCAGCAGCGCGCGGCCATCGGATATCGCGACCGCCTTGCGGAGCGTCTCGGGCGGCATATTGTCAAGCATGACGACATCCGGCCCGGCATTCAAAGCCTCCTGAAGCTGCTCAAGCGTGTCGACCTCTACCTCGATCTTTACAAGATGACCGGCAAAGGATTTCGCCGCCTCGACTGCTTTTGCGACACCGCCGGCAACTGCGATATGATTGTCCTTGATCAGGATCGCATCATCGAGACCGAAGCGGTGGTTCGATCCGCCGCCGCATTTGACCGCGTATTTCTCAAGGGCGCGCAAGCCCGGCGTGGTTTTGCGCGTGCACACGATCACCGCGCGCGTGTGGGCAATCCGATCAGCGAAGTGCGATGTCGCCGTGGCAATGCCGGAGAGATGACCGAGAAAATTCAGTGCGACACGTTCAGCAGACAGCAGCGCCCGTGCCGGCCCTTCGATCCTGGCGACCAGGTCGTTCGGCGTCAGCCGATCGCCATCCTGTTTCAGAGGTTCGAACGACAGCGTTGCATCCGTCTGGCGGAACGCGCTTTCCGCCAAGGCCAGCCCTGCCAGAGCTCCCGGCTTGCGTGCGGCGATGACGGCGCGTGCACGTGCCTGCCTTGGCAAGGTGGCCTGGCTTGTAACGTCGCCGGCGCGGCCCCAGTCCTCAAGAAGAGCCGCCTTCACGGCGTCATCAACCATCAGCTTTGGAAGGTCGGGAAGTCGGGTGTCACTCATACCGTCTCCTGGGTCAGGCCGTTTCCAGGGCTTCGGCCGTGATTTCTTCGACTTCTTTCAGGCTGGTGTAGAACCGGCGGGCCATATCCGGGTTTTCTTCCGGGAAGTCATTGCGGAAATGTCCACCTCGGCTTTCCTGACGCTTCAGTGCGGCAGCTGCAATGATCTTGCCGGCGACCATCATGTTCCTGATGGACTGGCGCACGCAGATTTTTTCCGCACTCGAGATTTCGGCAAGAGCAACCTTCAGACCGGCAGCATCACGCAGAACACCGACATTTCGAGTCAGGGTTTTTCGCAGGATGCTGATCGCCTCGCGCTCTTCGGCGTTGCGCTGGCTGGGCAACCCGGGTGCATCATCCATCGTGTCCCAAAAGGCGCTGCGGGGCGTCGGCATCAGGCCCTGGATGTCCTCGGCGATGCGTGCTGCAAAAACAACCGCTTCCAGCAGGGAATTCGACGCCAGGCGGTTCGCTCCATGTGCACCTGTCGAGGCCACTTCTCCGGCCGCCCAAAGACCATCGAGCGACGTGCGTCCGTTCGCATCGGTCAGAACGCCGCCCATGTGATAGTGCTCTGCGGGCGCGACCGGGAGCGGTTCTTTTTCCGGATCGACGCCCGATGCAGTCGCGGCGGCGTAAACGGTTGGAAATTCTTCCTTGAACTTTGAGCCGATGGCTTCCCGGCAATCGAGAAACGCGCCGCGGCCTGCGGCTATTTCCCTGTAGATTGCACGGGCGACAATGTCTCGTGGGGCAAGCTCCAGATCCGGATGCAAGCCCTCCATGAAGCGCTCGCCGGCCTTGTTGACCAGAATGGCGCCCTCCCCGCGCAGAGCCTCAGTCGCCAGCGGTGACGGATCCTTGCCGACATCAAGGGCAGTCGGATGAAACTGCACGAACTCAGCATCTGCAATGACGGCTCCCGCGCGTGCTGCCATGGCAAGGCCGTGTCCGTTCGCCTCGTGCGGATTGGTGGTCATTGCATAGAGGTGACCGACGCCGCCGGAGGCCAGCACAACGGCTTTTGCGGGAAAGGCAAGCCGCGTGATGCCGCCGCGGCGGCGGGCCAGGACACCGGTTACATACCGGCCTCCGCCCAAGAAACTTTCACCGATATAGCCTTCCAGGACACGTACGGATGGCGTATTCCGGACCGCAACGACCAACGCATCCATGATGGCCTTCCCGGCCATGTCGCCACGCACGCCAACGACCCTGCTGTGGGAATGCGCCGCTTCGCGCGAGAGCTGCAGGCGTCCTTCAAGATCCTGATCGAACGGCACGCCGTAAGACAGAAGATCGTGCACGCGATCACTGCCTTCACGGGTCATCTGATCGACGATCTTCGGCTCGCAGATGCCGGCCCCGGCAATGAGCGTATCGTCCCGGTGTTTTTCAACCGAATCCTGCTCGGAAATCGCCGCGGCAATTCCGCCCTGGGCCCAGGCAGACGAGGCGCCCTCGCCTATCGGCGCGTTGGTGATGACGGTGACAGGCCGCGGGCTTAGTTTCAGGGCGCAAAAGAGACCGGCAAGACCGCCTCCCAGAATGACGACGTCATCCACATCCTTGCCGATATAGGCAGGTGCAAAATCATCAACCGACACGGCCATTGGAAACTTCCCGGAACAGTTTGGGCATTGCCCGAATGACTTTCCGGGCCAGGGATGTGATCCCAGCCCGGAAAAGACGTATTGCGCGGATTACACCAATGATGGTCAAATTTTCAAGTTGATCATCCGCTCGACCGCCGTACGGGCACGATCGGCAACGGCAGGATCGACGATTACCTCTTCCTTCATCTCAACAAGGCTGTCGAGGATCTTGCCCAAGGTGATGCGCTTCATGTGCGGGCACAGGTTGCACGGGCGGATGAAGTTCACATCCGGCGTCTCGCTGGCAACATTGTCCGCCATGGAGCACTCGGTGACCATCATGACCTTTTCCGGCCGCTTGGTCTTGACCCAGTCGATCATGTGCGCGGTGGACCCGGCAAAGTCCGCTTCCGCGACCACATCCGGCGGACATTCCGGGTGAGCGATGATTTTCACGTCAGGATCGATCTGGCGGTAGTCACGCAGTTCTTCAGCCGTGAAGCGCTCGTGCACCTCACAGGCACCATCCCAGATCAGCACCTCGACATCGGTCTTGTTACCGACATTGGCGGCCAGATATTTGTCCGGGATCAGGAAGACCCTGTCGACGCCGAAGCTCTCGACCACCTGAAGCGCGTTGGAAGACGTGCAGCAGATATCGCATTCCGCTTTCACATCCGCCGACGTGTTGACATAGGTGATAATCGGCACCCCGGGATTGCGCTGCCTGAGCGCCCGCACATCGGCGCCCGTGATCGATTCAGCCAGCGAACAGCCTGCGCGCATATCCGGGATCAGCACCGTCTTTTCCGGGCTGAGGATCTTGGATGTCTCGGCCATGAAATGCACGCCACACTGAACAATCACCTCGGCGTCCGTCCGCGTCGCCTCAATGGCAAGCTGCAGGCTGTCACCAAAGATATCCGCAACACCGTGAAAGATGTCAGGCGTCATGTAATTATGGGCAAGAATGACCGCATTACGCTCTTTCTTCAGCGTATTGATCGCATGGATGGTCGGCGCCAGTGCCGGCCACTCGATCGCGGGAATGATGTGCTTGACCTTCTCGTAGATCGGCGCGGTCGCCTCGGCGACTTCCGGCGTATAGCTCAGGTCCGGACACTCAACACGTCCGTAGCGCTCCAGCGCTGTCAGGCCGGTCGCAATCGGTTCGTTGGCCTCAAAGGCTGTTTGTTGGGCTAAGGTCATGGCGCCCCCTCCTGTAAGCAGGCTGAAACCGGAGTTTCAGCTCACAGACTAAATATACTCAATCTGAGCATAAACCCCACAAAAGAAAACGGGCGCAATGGCCCAGACCCTTTTGCTCTTTCAGAGTTTATATAATCGGATGTTGCTCAAAAATCCATCGTTTTCCGGTCAAATCTCCGAAATTAAATTTTTCCCTTTTTCTTTCAGCAAGTTACGTCTGACACTTCTGCCTACACCATAGCCAGCTAACCAAGGCGGTCACTAGCGCCCCGCCAAAAACCGGTCAGCGACATAAATTCATTCTGTTTTTTGATCTTTCGATCAAAAAATGGCGTTTTACCATTTCAAGTATGCGGCTATCTTGTCGGCAACTCTCGATATGAGGTCCTTGATGACTGCAGCATCCACTCCAGCCCGCACCGGCCCAAATGTGCCGCTGATAATCGTGTGCGGCTGTTTGATCGCACTGATTTCCTTCGGGCCCAGGTCGGCGATGGGGCTGTTCTTTCAACCCATGACGGACGCCAGGGACTGGAGCCGTGAGCTGTTCGCGCTCGCTGTCGCGATCCAGAACCTGATGTGGGGCATCGGGCAACCATTCGCCGGCATGATCGCGGAAAGGTTCGGCACCTGGAAGAGCATGACGCTGGGTGCACTCATGTATTGCGCCGGCCTTCTTTTGATGATTGATGCGCAAAGTGCGGTGGCGCTTCATGTATCTGCCGGTGTTCTGATCGGTCTGGGAGTGGCTTTTTCGTCCTTCTCGCTGGTTCTTGCCGCCTTCGGCCGGTCTGTTTCGCCCGAACAGCGCTCGCTTGCTTTCGGTATTGGCACGGCCTCGGGCTCGCTTGGACAGTTTCTTTTCGCTCCTTTGGGCGCCACGCTGATCGAGCACATGGGTTGGCAAAACACACTGGTCATCTTTGCCGGACTGATTGCAATAATTCCCCTTCTGGCCATAGCGCTTCGGGGCAAGTCGGAAGCACCGGCCGACGCCAGCGCCGGCGCTGACCAAAACCTGAAGGCCGCCATTTCTGAAGCTTTCGGAACCCGCGGGTTCATACTCCTGACCATTGGCTTCTTCGTTTGCGGCTTCCATGTCGCCTTCATCACCGTGCATCTCCCACCTTACATTGCAGACCTCGGTCTTGATCCGCGCTGGGGAGGCTGGGCGATTGCAATCATCGGGCTTTGCAACGTCTTTGGCGCGTTGGCCTCCGGCGTCATAGGCGGGCGGTACTCGAAGCCGATTTTGCTGTCGTTGATCTATCTCGGCCGCGCGATCGCGATTTTCGCGTTCATCATGCTGCCGGTCACACCGGCCTCCGTCCTGATTTTCTCGGGTGTCATGGGCTTCCTTTGGCTCTCGACTGTGCCGCCAACATCGGGGCTCGTCGCCGTGATGTTCGGACCACGCTACATGGCGACCCTGTTCGGCTTCGTGTTTCTGTCCCACCAAATCGGTGCGTTCCTTGGCGTCTGGCTTGGCGGCAGGCTCTATGACGAGACGGGGTCCTATGACGCCATCTGGTGGTGCGGCATCGTGCTTGGCATTCTGGCAGCGATCATCCACTGGCCGATCGAAGAAAAACCTGTGCCGAGATTGGCGCAACAGGCCGCCGAGTAATAGCGCGGGGTTGTTTCTCCTCGGAGCCGATGTCTGATTGGCAATAAGTTCCGTTAGGGAAATTTAATGCCGTTTCCGGGGCAGCCCTGCTAACATTCGCCTTTTCGGTTCTCACCAACAGGGAGGAATGTCATGTACCGGATTGCCCTGAACATAGCGGCTGCAACGCTTTTCTGTTTGTCCCATGCGCATGCACAGACGAAGCCGCTGCCGGACAGCCTGATCGACCTGACGAGCCCGGAGGGTCAGTCTTTGCTGATAGGCGCCGAGGCGAACAACGACTATTTCCCCCTGAGCATTCATTTCACGACCCAGGACAATCCCGCCTATTGCGGCCCCGCGACCATCGCGATGGTCCTGAATGCGTTGAATGTACCACGCCCAGCCTCGAAAATGACGCTCGGGCTCGGGATGTTCGACCAGAAGAATATTTTCACTCCGGCGGCCGCTTCGGTGAAGCCGGCGGAAGCAATTGTCAATCCGCCCTACGGGATGACACTTGATGAACTTGGCGGCGTTTTCGCGGCGCACGACCTCGACGTCAATATCGTTCACGCAGCGGATTCCGATCCGGACACATTTCGCCAGACTGCGATCAACCTCCTGGAAAAGGACGACAATTTCGTGATCGTCAATTACCTGCGCAAGTCCATCGGCCAGGAGACCGGCGGACACCACTCTCCGTTGGCGGCTTATGACGAGGACACGGACCGTTTCCTGATCCTTGATGTCGCGCGCTACAAATATCCGCCGGTCTGGGTCGACGCGGAAACGCTGTTTGACGCCATGAACACGGTCGACAATGACAATGACGGCAAAACACGCGGGTATCTGACCGTTAGCCGGAACTTGCAGTAAGCGGCGAACAGCGGCAAGCGGTTCTGCGTCCCTCCCGGACGATGCTGCAAGAAGCGCTTAGCCCGGTGCGAAGCGTTTTGAAACCGCTTCGTCAGTGGAACGATATTCCGCAAAACCCATGCTGCCGTAATATCCCAACCCGCCGCTGTTTTCCCTGCGGATTGTCGCATCGATAAAACGCACGCCGGCATGCGTTGCCGCAGCCGCTGTGCGTTCGAACAACTTGCGACCAATTCCCTGGCCGTGCGCGTCGGGATCGACATAAGTTGCGATCACCGCCCAATCTGCAGGCAACTTGTGATCGCCTTCCCACTCCGGATCGCACCACAACAGTGCCTGAAAGCCCCGACAGCCTTGTTCGTCGACCGCAACGTGACAGCATATGCCGAGGTTCGGTGGCAGAAATTCGCTTCTGATTTTCTGCGCGTCGAACGGTTCCCGATAGCCCGTCGTACCACCAATTGAAATGATCCGGTTGATCAGCAGAGCCATGTTGTCTGCGTCTTGCGTCGAAGCGGTTCGGATCTCGATCGGCAATGTAACCTCCCGCGCCGATCAGATCGGCAATCCAACGTGCACCGTGATCGCCTCAACCGGCCACTTTTGAGAAATCGGCCACGACGTGGGTCGCGTCGCGGATTTCGCCGAGCAATTGCAGGCGGTTCATCCTGAGCGCCGGGTCATCGGCGTTGACCAGAATATCCTCAAAGAAGCGGTCGACCGGAGCCCTCAGTTTCGAAAGAGCTTCCATGGCGCCCTCGAAATTCTCGGCAGCAACCGCTTCGGCAGCTTCGGCACGAGCCGTGTCGATCGCGGACGCAAGGTCGATCTCCGCCTGCTCGCGGAAATGATCGGCGTGCGGTTTGCCGCTGACTGGAGCACCGTCCTTCTTTTCTTCCGCTTTCAGGATGTTGACCGCGCGCTTGTATCCGGCAAGCAGATTGGCGCCATCGTCCGACGACACGAAGCTGCCGAGCGCTTCGACGCGCTTGACCACCATCAGGAGATCGTCCTGGCCGTCCAGCGCGAAAACCGCATCGATAAGGTCGTGACGTGCGCCCTCGTCCTTCAGGTGCACCTTCAGTCGGTCGCCAAAGAAGGAGAGAAGATCGGTGACCAGCGAACCGGCGTCGGAAACCTCCACCTCTATCGGCCCGAGCGCTTCCCGGATCACATCTCCCAATTTGATCCTGAGATTGTTCTCCAGGACGATCCGGATCACACCGAGTGCGGCGCGGCGCAGAGCATAGGGGTCCTTGGAGCCCGTCGGTTTTTCGTCAATGGCCCAGAAGCCTGCGAGCAGGTCCAGCTTTTCGGCGAGGGCGACGCTGACGGCGACCGGGTCGGTCGGCACGCTGTCGCTTGGTCCCTGGGGCTTGTAGTGTTCCTCGATCGCAGTCGCGACCGATGCGTCCTCTCCCTGTGCTGCGGCATAGTAGCGGCCCATCAGTCCCTGAAGTTCCGGGAACTCGAACACCATATTGGACACGAGATCGGCCTTGGCGAGTTCAGCGGCCCGTTTCGCTTTTTCCGCGTCTGCGCCGACTACAGGCGCAAGATCTGCGGAAAGTGCCATAAGGCGTTCCACCCTTGCGCCGACGCTGCCAAGCTTTTCGTGGAACTTCACGCCATCGAGTTTCGGCAGGTTGTCCGACAGCTTGGATTTCAGGTCCGTTTCCCAGAAAAAGCGGGCATCTGAAAGGCGTGCCCGAATGACCTTCTCGTTGCCCGCCACAATCAGCTTGCCGCCGTCGTCGGCAACGATATTCGAGACCAGCACGAACCGGTTGGCAAGGCGCCCCGTTGCCGGGTTCTTGAGAACGAAGCACTTTTGATTGACGCGAATGGTGAGCTGAATGCACTCGTCCGGAATGTCCAGAAAGTCCTCGTCGAAACTTCCAGTCAGAACAACAGGCCACTCCACGAGACCGGCAACTTCCTCCAGAAGCCCGGGATCTTCCACCAGTTCCAGTCCCAGCGCGAGAGCACGGTCCTTGGCGTCATTCAGAATGATCTGCTTGCGCCGGTCAGCTTCCAGCACAACCTTGTGCTTTTCCAATCCGGTTGCATAGTCGTCAAAGCGGCGCACGTCGAAGGCTTCATCGGCCAGGAAACGGTGCCCGCGCGTCGAATTGCCTGATCTGATGCCGTCGAATTCGAATGGGACCACGTCGGGTTCTTCCGTTTCCGGACCGAATGTCGCGACGATTGAATGCAGCGGACGCACCCAACGCGTGGGTGTCGCCCCCCAGCGCATGGACTTCGGCCACGGGAAGCCGCGCAGGATGCCAGGCATGAATTCGGCAATGATGTCGAGTGCGGACCGACCCGGCTTTTCAATCACGGCAACATAGAAGTCGCCCTTCTTCGGATCGTTCTGAATGCTCGCGTCTTCAATGGAAGAAAGACCGGCACCGCGCAGAAAGCCCTCAACGGCTTTGTCCGGTGCGCCGACGCGGGGCCCTTTACGTTCCTCGCGGGTCGCAGCCGAGCCTGCCGGAACACCGGCAACATGCAAGGCAAGGCGCCTCGGCGTGGCAAAAGCCTTGGCGCCCTCATACGGCAAGCCCGCCTCCACCAAAGCATTGGTCACAAGCGATTTGAGGTCTTCGGCCGCCTTGCGTTGCATACGGGCCGGAATTTCTTCGCTGAACAGTTCAAGCAGAAGATCGGGCATGGAAATCTGGGCCTTCGGTCTTGGTGGAATGCGTCTGGAAACAGCAGTGCGTCCGTTAGCAAGTCAGCAGCCTCTTGTCACCCCTTTTCCCGAATTCATCACGGCCGCCACCCTCGGCACAAATACCAATAATTTATCAAACCTTTGCTTCACTCTTCTTCAAGAAATACATGCGAAAGTATTGAACTTACAAAGTAGTTAGTTGTAACGGGACGAAATACGTGATCAACCGGGTAGCCGCAGGCGGTCGCATCTTGGCACGCCCTCTGGCCGCGCTTATCGCCGCGGTAATAGTCAGCTATGCCGTGTTGAACTTCATCCCGCGCCTGCTTCAAGACAATCGTGAAGACAGCAGCCACCTGATCTACGATGCCGCGACAGGCCTTTTCATGGCCATTGCCCTTGTCGGTCTGCTTTACGGGCTTTGGGCAACCCGGCGGCTTCGCAAGGAACTGAACGCACGTTCTTCTGAACATTCCGAAGCGCTCGCCATGGCCCAGCACGACGCGCTGACAGGCCTGCCCAATCGCCGGCGCCTCCTGGAAGCATTCAACGATCTCAGCCGCGATGTGAAACAGGACCACTTTCGCGCTGTCATGATGCTTGACCTCGACGGCTTCAAACCGATCAACGATGTCTATGGCCACGCATTCGGTGACAACCTGCTGCGCAGCTTTGCCGACCGCCTCGCAGAAATCGTCGGTAAGGATGGCATCGTTGCGCGCCTCGGCGGTGACGAATTCGCCCTCGTGTCCCCCGTCTTCCAGGACAAGTCGGAGGCATCCGGCTTCGCCCGCAGGCTGTTGACACGCATCAGCGACCGCTTCGAATTCGGCGAACGCCAGATCTCCATCGGCACCGGCATCGGCATTGCGCTTTATCCCTATGACGGACACGCAATCACCGAGCTTTTGCGGCGTGCAGACATTGCACTTTACCGCGCCAAATCCTCCGGCCGGTCGACCTACCGCTTCTTCGAAGTGGACATGGATGCGTCGATCCTGCACCGGACACTTCTGGAACAGAGACTGCGTCGTGCGATCGAGGATGAAGAGGTCAAGGTGCACTACCAGCCCATCCTGGACATGGATAAAGGGCGGATCGCCGGGTTTGAAGCATTGGCCCGCTGGTCGGACAGCGATTTTGGCAACGTGCCGCCGACGCAATTCATACCGATCGCTGAAGACTGCGGCATCATCTCCGAGCTGACACGTCATCTGCTCGCAGGTGCCTGCAAGGTTGCTCAGAGCTGGCCGGAAGAGCTTTATCTTTCCTTCAATCTTTCTCCGGTGCAGCTTCAGGATCCAGCGCTGCCCACACAGATCCAATCCATCCTGGAAAGCTGCGGCTTTCCTGCCAGCCGCCTGGTGCTGGAGATCACGGAAACGTCGCTGGTAAAAAACCCCGAAGCCGCAAAACGTATCTTGAGCGAACTGACCGAAACCGGGATCACAATCGCGCTCGACGATTTCGGGGCCGGCCACTCCTCTTTGAGCTACTTGAGGGATTTTCCGATCAAGAAAGTGAAGATCGACAAATCCTTCACCGAACGCATGCTAACGGACAAACAGTGCGCGGCCATCGTGGAAGCCGTTCTGGTCCTGTCCAGAGGGCTCGACATCGATGCGGTCGCTGAAGGCGTCGAACGCGGTGAGGTACATGAGGCCCTGAGTTCAAACGGCTGTCACTACGGCCAGGGTTTTCTCTACGCCAGGGCGGTTTCAGCAGACGAGGCTGCAGACCTGCTCCGCTCTCAGGCGGATGGCCAGTTGCCGTTTTCAGAACATACCAACGTCGCCTGACCCGTCCGGTTATCCACCCAAAAACAAGAGAATGATGACCGCATTGGCCAGGTCGACGAAAAAGGCCGAGACCAATGGCAGGATCAGGAAGGCCTGGGTCGACGGTCCGTAACGCTTTGTGACCGCGGTCATATTGGCAATCGCGGTCGGCGTGGCGCCGAGCGCAAATCCCGCAAACCCGGAGCCGAGCACAGCAGCGTTGTAGTCCCTGCCCATGAGGGGGAACAGCACCAGGATGATGAACAGTGCGGCAACAACAATCTGCGTAACGAGGATCAGCATCATCGGGCCGGCCAGCCCGGCGATCGTCCACAATTGCAGGCTCATGAGCGACATCGTCAGGAAGATCCCGAGCGCAAGGTCGGAAATGACCGCCAGCGACCGGCTTCGGGCCGGCCAGGTCATTTTTCGGAAGACCAGCGGAACAGAATTGGACAGCAGGATGCCGCAGAAGAGGCAGGTGACGAAAACAGGAAGGTCCAGTCCGATCCCGGTCTTGAGCGCTTCCTGAAGCGCAACGCCAAGCGCAATCGCAATGTTGAGAACGAGAATGGATCTCATCAGGCCCGTATGAGTGACGTTGGTCCCGATCTCCTTGTCGGTCTCAATACCGATCATCGGGTCTTCCTGTGGCCTGTTCGGGTCCGGTTTCGCGCCTCTTCGTTCAATCAGATAATTGCCGACGGGACCGCCCAGCAAGCTGGCGGCGATCAGCCCGAGTGTTGCCGTCGCTGCCCCAATCTCGACCGCACCGACGACGCCATAGTCGCTGACAAGCCTCGGTCCCCAGGCGATTGCGGTGCCGTGCCCGCCTACCAGTGAGATCGTGCCGCCCAGAAGGCCGAAGCCGACGGGCAGTCCCAATGCCACGGCGATACCGCTACCGACCAGGTTCTGGAGCACCATGTAGCCGACGGTGAGGCAAAGCAGCACAAGCAGGGGCTTCCCCCCCTTGGCCAGATCGGTAAATCTGGCATTCAGGCCAATCGTGGTGAAAAAAACAAAAAGCAGATAATCGCGGGACTGAAGCGAAAAGGCGATTTCCGTGCCGAGAACGAGAAAAACAACGAGCGCGAGAAAGGCAACCAGCAATCCGCCCGAGACCGGCTCCGGAATATTGTAGTGGCGCAGGAAGGCGATTTTCTTGTTGAGCCGGACGCCCAGAAAATAGACGAGAATCGCAAGGTTGAAACTCACAAACTCATTCAGCGAGAGCGTATCGCCTGCCATCGTTCGCCCTTTCTGTGCGCCAGTCTATTGTCTCAGCTTAGGTGAGTTGCAGGCGATTACCAACCGCCGCCGCCGCCACCGCCGCCGCCACCGCCAGACGACCCGCCAGAAGACGAAAATCCGGAGCTGGAGGATTTCGGAACAGGAAGCGAGGACTGGAATGACTGTGCCATGGAGCTTGCCGTGCGTCCAAGCGTGTCTGACACCCGACTGGGTTCGAACCTTCGGCCTGAATACCAGTACGGATGATAGCTTGCTGCGGCCGCAGCGCCAGCGGCCGTTGCGAGCCAGCCTTCAAAGGCGCGCGACCAGGGCTTTTCAACTCCCAGGGCAACGGCGTAGGGAAGAAGTTCCTCGAAATGCGTTGTGCTCATGTCCGGGGCCTCCGCCATGTTGAGCCGCTCCTTCTCGGCAACAGACAGATACAGCTTCAAGCCCTCGACCTCATCCAGAACCTGACGCCCGAGCGCTGTCGGCGCTCCAAGCAGGAAGAAGAAGAGAACGTTCAGCGCGAGCAGGGAGGCAGCGACGATCGGCAGGATCGGGAGCGTCGTGATACCGCCGGTGATGTTGCCTGCAAAAAGTCCAACCGTCACCATCGCCACAACGAAGAGCGCAAAGATCAGCGCCATCCTGATCTGCATGTTTGAAATCCGGAAAATCGCCTTGCCGATATTCACAGAAACGGCTGCGGCAAAAATCGACATGAACATGAAGACCATCGCAAATTCCTGCTGGTCCGGCGGCATCTGACCAAGGACAAAGAGCAGAACTATTGCAACGATGCTCAGCAGCGCACCGGGTACGAGAAACGCGCGGTTGTTCTTGAAGAAGACGTTTCGGCTTTCGCCTTCAATCGCACCTCTGAACTTGGTGCCCAGCGTTTTGATGGACGACCCGTTCCCCTTGTAGATTTGCAGCGACGATCCGCGCCCTTCCAGAAAATTCACAATCGCGGCCTCGCCTTTCGGCAAATCGCGCCTGGCGCTCGCATGCTCGCTCTCGAGTGCGAGAACGACGTCGCCATCCTTTTCGTCGAGCCGCATTTGCTTCTTGACGGCCAGATTGAGACTGGCCGCGGCGAGGGCAATCCAGCCGCCATCACTGAAACCGCGTGTGGTGACATATCTGGAGAGCGCGGGAGACACACCCGCCGGCGGTTTAAAGCGCGGATAGATGACGCCCTTTGCCGGATCCCGGCCGACATAAAGCCACGCCGCCAGGTAGTAGACAAGAACCAGCAATACTCCGGCGCCACCAATCAATTCGGATCTGTTGTCCTGCAGGAAGTATCCGAACTTGGCCGCGTCCGACGGTGGTGTGATGGTTCCCTTGGGCATCGAAACCACGACGGTGAGACCCTGATAGGCGCTCAATGGACTGGTCGTCGTAAAGATGACCGCGCGTCCGTTCTCGGCGAGGCGGGCCTCATAATTCTGGGCGGTCGATCCGAATGAACCGGTATAGGCTGTCCAGTCCTGCGCACGAACGCCCTCCGGAAGAACAACCCGCGCAAGGGCTTCGTCGATCGGGAAGTTCCACTCGTTGCCCGTGGCGTTCCAATAAACCTCGTCATGGTTGTCGAAGAACCGTATCTGGCGATCGGTTTCGTATTCGATCGTGTAAGTGTAGTTGCCGGGCTGCAGAAAAACATTCTCGTCGCCGATGTAAATCCGGACGCCGTCAGAGCTGTCTCTCACGAAGTAACTCGCGCTGCTGCCATCCTGAAGAACGGACAGAAGCTTGAAACCGACACGGTATGTGCGGCCGTCAGCGCCTTCGGCTCTCAAGGGAATGTCGCGGTAAATTCCTCTTTTGATCTGGTTGCCCTCCGCCCTGACGGAGATTGTCTCCGTTACGGTCAAAAGACCGCTTTCGGCGACCTCGACGGTGGAAACGAACCTGTTGATCCGCTCTTCGGCCTGCACCGCAGCGCCGGACAGGACAATGAACAGCGCGACCAGCGCGCCAGCAAAAGCTTGAAACGATTTCATGACGCCCCCCTTAGAACTGGACGTTCGGCACGGCCCGTTCGGCTTCGTCCTCGATCTCGAAATATTCCGCTTTCTCGAACTTGAACTGGTTCGCAACCAGGTTCGACGGGAAGCTTTCCACCATGGTATTCAGCCCGCGGACAGCGCCGTTGTAGTAGCGACGCGCCATCTGGATGGCGTTTTCAATCTCGTCCAGCGATTGGTGCAGATCGGAGAAATTCTGGCTCGCCTTGAGATCCGGATAGGCTTCGGCAACCGCGAAAAGACGGCCGAGCGCCTGGGTCAGTTCACCTTCAGCCCGGGCACGGCCGGCAACATCGCCTGTTGGAACGGCGCTCACCGACGCACGCAACTGCGTAACCGTGTCGAGCGCTTCCTTTTCATGGGTCGCATAACCCTTGACCGTTTCGACGAGGTTGGGGATCAGGTTCGCCCGGCGCTTCAACTGAACGTCGATACCGCTCCAGCCTTCTTCCACCATCTGGCGCTTCTTGACGAGCGTGTTGTAAAGGTAAATTGCGTAAACGGCGACGGCGATCAAAAGCGCCAAAATAATCCAGGTCAAAACGGTAGCCCTCCGAAAAAACTTCCCGGAAGCTAGCCTTAGAGCGCAACCTTGTCACCCGGTCCGCGAGAACTGTTTGGTTTCAATCGCGTATGAATTGTCGCAATTGTTTCAACCGCGACCATCGGCAAAAAACCCAGTGTCGAGCGATTCGAAGCGCTACTCGGCGGCCTGGTTGTGATACCCGACGCCGCCCGCTTCCGTTTCCAGGAATGCGGCACCGCAGGCCTTTGCGAGTTCGCGCACCCGCAGAATGTAGCTCTGTCGCTCGGTGACGGAAATCACGCCGCGCGCGTCGAGAAGGTTGAATGCGTGGCTCGCCTTGATGCACTGATCGTAAGCCGGCAGGACAACCTGGTGAACGCTCGCACCCGCGGCTTCACGCGCCTGGGCCCCGGCATCCAGCAAGGACCGGCATTCGGTTTCAGCATCCTTGAAGTGGCGGAACAGCATTTCCGTGTCCGCGTGCTCGAAATTATGACGGGAATATTCCTGCTCGGCCTGCAGAAAAACGTCGCCATACGTGATCCTGTCGTCACCATCCATGCCGTTGTAGTTCAGCTCGTAGACGTTATCGACGCCCTGGATATACATGGCGAGGCGCTCAAGACCGTAAGTGAGTTCACCGGAGACCGGTGAACACTCAAAGCCCGCGACCTGCTGAAAGTAGGTGAACTGGGAGACTTCCATGCCGTCGCACCAGCACTCCCAGCCGAGCCCCCAGGCGCCGAGCGTCGGGCTTTCCCAGTCATCCTCGACGAAGCGTATATCGTGAAGCTTCGGATCAAGGCCGATCGCATAGAGCGATTTCAGATAAAGGTCCTGCAAATCCGGCGGGGACGGCTTCAGGAGTACCTGGAACTGATAGTAGTGCTGCAAACGGTTCGGATTTTCGCCATAGCGGCCATCCGTCGGGCGGCGAGACGGCTGCACATAGGCTGCCTTCCACGGGCGCGGCCCGAGCGAACGCAAGGTGGTCGCGGGATGGAACGTTCCGGCACCGACTTCCATGTCGTAAGGCTGAAGAACAACACAGCCCTGATCCGCCCAGAAACGCTGGAGCGTCAGGATCAGACCCTGGAAAGAGTTTTCCGGGCGCATATGTGCGGGCAGAGTTTCAGTCGACATGGATACCAATTCCGCAAGTGGCTCATCGCGGCGGGACTGTCCCGCCAATGCGCTGCGACAGGTGCCACGATGCGGCGGCAAGGTCAAGACAGGTTGCCCCAAAGCGCCGTTCACGGCAGAAGGCTCGGTGGTTCAAGGGTTGACGCGCCTCGTTCGTCCGACTACCAACGTGTCGGCTCCGGACGCCTGCCGCTCGCAGACCTCTGTCTTGGTGAAGATCCGGGTTTGATATCTTTTCGTTCCTCCACGCTTTTCGCGTAGCGGGCAATGCGAGCATCCCCTTCCCTGCGAAATTTGACCTGGAGAACGGAATGCCGTCCGCATCTTCCCGCACGATTGCATTTACGAAGGGACCGCTCGTCCCGACATTGCTGAAAACCGCCTTGCCGATCATTCTCGTCATGAGCATGAACGGTCTCCTGACTGTCGCCGACGCCGTTTTTCTCGGACGGTTTGTCGGACCCGATGCGCTCAGCGCAGTCACACTGATGTTTCCCGCCTACATGTTGCTGGTCGCAACGGCGACACTGGTCTCCAACGGAATGAACAGCATCCTTGCACGCTCTCTAGGCGCCGGCGATCTTGAAGCTGCTCGATCCGTTTTTGCTGGTGCACACGGGTTGTCGCTTTGCGCAGGCGCGATCAGCATCGTGCTGTTTTCCGCCCTCGGATATCCACTCATCTACCTTGCTGCCGAAGGCTCTGAAAAGATCGCCGGAATGGCGCACACCTATCTGGCGATCACCGTGTGGACTTCGCCGCTCCTGTTTGTGCTTTCTGTCCAGACGGACGCACTTCGAAGTGAAGGCTACGTCATGCAGATGGCGGGTGTCAGTCTTTTGGTTTCAATTGCCAATATCGTCTTCAATTTCGTGCTAGTCGCGATCCTGAAACTAGGCGTTGCCGGAACGGCCTTCGGGACAGCGCTCGCGCAATTGCTAACCTTTGCGGTGGTGATCTGGTTTCGCCTGAGGACGGAAACACACCTGAAACCGCGGACTATTCTGAAATACCCTCTGACGGCGCAGTGGCGCGCGATATTCGTCCTGGGGGCTCCCCAGAGCCTGAATTTTGCCGGTATCGCGCTCGGGTCCGCGGCAACCTTCGCCTCTCTTCAGTCCTTCGGGGTCGCGGGATATGAAATCACCGTTGCCGCCTTCGGGATCCTGACACGCATCATGACCTTCGTCTTCCTGCCTTTGCTCGGGCTGATGCAGGCTCTGCAGGCAATTATTGGCAACAACTATGGAGCAGGAGAATGGAAACGATCTGACGATACGCTGCGGCTCGGGCTCGTGACAGCATTTGCCTACTGCATTTGTTCGCAGCTTCTGCTGTCAGTTTTCGCCAAGCCGATAGGTTTTCTTTTTGTCGATGATTTCGCGGTCGCAGGCGAACTCGCCAGGATCATGCCAATCAACATCGCGCTGATGTTCGTTGCAGGCCCGCTCTTTGTCATTGCGGCCTATTTCCAGGCGCTCGGGAACGCTCTCAGGGCGGCACTGATCAGTTTGATCAAGCCGTATTTCTTCTTTCTGCCGCTGCTGATCGTGCTGCCAGTCTATTTCGGGGAAACCGGCGTCTGGCTGGCCGGACCCGTGGCCGAACTCCTGCTGCTTGCACTAACGATCGGGATCCTGGCTGAAACGGCCAGAAGGAAAACCATGCGCTGGGGCTTGTTCGTTTCACCAAAGATGACGAGCCGGTACGCTTGAATTTCTCGGCGGAGCAACCGCTCCGCCGGTCCGGCTCAATTGCTTGGACGATACTTTCCGGTTTCCGGGTCCAGGACAAGCTTGGCACCCCGGCCATTGGGGTCAGCCTTGGCCGCGGCCTTGGAGATCTGGTTCTCGACTTCGGCCATCTTGCGTTTAACACGCTGGACGATCCAGTAGCCGCCTACGGCAAGGGCTGCCACACCAATCAATTCGGTCATATCGTTCCCCTTCTTAGACCTCACATCACAAAAGCAATGCGCCCATTTAAAGGCCGTAGCGCATCCACATGGCGCGTTCTTCGACCGTCGAAATGAGCTCCTCACCCAGGCCCTCGGTCAGGCGAGCACCCTTCCCGGCCACGCCAAGCGCCCCTTTGCGGCCGAAAAGACCACGCGGCGCAGAGATCAGCCGGGGCTGAGCTTTCTCGCCATACCGGTCTCTCAGAACACCGCGCAGGTCGCCAATCGCGTCCACGAGGCCGAGTTCGACACCGGTCTTGCCGGTCCAGAACTTGCCGGAAAACAGATCCGGATCATCTGACAGCACGTCGCCCCGGCGGGACTTCACCAGATCGATGAAAGTGTCGTGAATTTCCTGCTGAAGGGTTTTCAGATAGGCGATGTCTTCCGGCACTTCCGGCTGGAACGGGTCGAGCGTCACCTTTTTCTCGCCGGCTGTGTAGACCCGGCGATCGACGCCTATTTTCTTGATCAGTTCGGTGAAGCCGAACCCCGCGGCAACGACGCCGATAGAACCGACAACCGAGGAGGGGTCGACGAAGATTTCGTCTCCGGCAATCGCGATCATGTACCCGCCGCTGGCAGCCACGTCTTCAACGAAGACCAGCACGTCCTTTTCGTTTTCCTTTGCCAGATCCCGGATCCGCTTGAAAATCAGCCGCGACTGGACCGGAGATCCACCCGGCGAGTTGACGATGAGGGCAACGGCCGGCGCTTTTTTTACCGAAAACGCTTTTTCCAAAGGCACGGCTGCGGAGGCCAGCGACAAGCCTGAGCGCATTGGGCTTTGCATGCCGATGGCGCCTTGCAGACGTACAACGGGGATGACTGGATTATCATTGCGAAAGCGTTTCGGAAGAATACGGCGAATGGATGAAAACACGCGGAAGAGCCCTGAGAAAGAGTAACTGCCCCGATATATGTATCGTTTGCCGTCTTTCAAAGACCGGTGTGCCGCAAATTCTCAGTGTGCGGTTTCGCCTTCGGGCTCAACGTCTCTCAGGTTCCGAACGCGCTGATCCGTTTCTTGCGCTTCGGCTTGGCCGCCTCCCGTTGCTGTTCCCTGTCCAGCTTGGCAACCACCGCCTCGAGCGTCACATCCGGTTCAGGCTCGAACGGCCAGTTCATTTGCACACCAGCCTGACCGTTCAATCGCCAGACGATTCTTGCCGCGATAGGCAGATCCAGCCCAGGAATGGAGATTTCGATCTCCTGTGGCAGCCTGTCGAGATTTTGACCTTCGAGACGGCAACCCGACCGGCTGGCATCGACGATATGGCATTTCATCGTGACAGGGTTTGTCGTGCCGCAGACGACCGAATGGATCCAGACGGGACGACGGATCTCGCGCCGTTTTTCACTCGGTTCCGTCTTGCCCGCTTCGAAACTGATACGTGCCTCGTTGTCGCCGTATGCGATCACTTTGCCACGGACGAGCTTGTCCCGCCCTTCCAGGCGCAATCCGACGTCTTCCCGGATGCGGTCGACCTTGTCGGACACGATCCAGCACCCCTTTTCGGTCAGATCGAGCGCAGAGGCTTCAAAGCAGGTCATGTCCGCAAGATCGACGACAAGCGCGCTCACGCAGTTATCAGCCACTCTCACAGCGTTGGTATTGCTCAACTCATCCTCCGGGCCATCCTCGGGCGCGCCACACCTCACCCTACAACCTGAAGGCTAAAAAACGGCGTTAATGGAAAGACCGCGACTGTCCTATTGGCCGGAAAGCCGCGCCCGAATGCTCAGAAAATCTCGCCAGGAAAGGCGTTTTTCCAGAGGACTGCGCAAGAGATAAGCCGGGTGGTAGGTTGCTATCGCGGCGATCTCGCGCTGTGCGACCGGATAGCTCATCCAGCGCCCGCGCATTTTCCGGATGCCGTCCTGCACACCCAAGAGGTTCTTGGCGGAGGCCGCGCCGAGAAACACCAGAACGTCCGGATTGACGAGCTCGATCTGGCGCTTGATGAACGGCTTGCAGATCTCGGTCTCCTGCGGGGTCGGCGTCCGATTCCCGGGCGGGCGCCAGGGCACCACGTTCGCAATGTAGGTGGAAGACCGGTCCAAACCGATGGCCGCCAGCATGCGGTCCAGCAACTGGCCGGAACGGCCGACGAACGGCTTGCCCTGAAGGTCCTCGTCCCGTCCCGGTGCCTCGCCCACGAACATCAGTCTTGCCTGCGGGTTGCCGTCCGAAAAGACCAGCTTCTTGGCCGTCAGTTTGAGATTGCAGCCGTCGAAAGCTTCAAGGCAGGCCCTGAGGTCATCGAGTGTCGCAGCCGACGCCGCAAGATCTCTGGCCGACGCAATGATTTCCCGGTCAGGGATGACCGCAGGCTGGCCCTGGGGCGCAACCTGCGATGGGGAGGCCGGCGCCTGTTGCCGTAAAGGGGCCGCGGCGGGCGGATTTTGCGCCGGCATGGGGACGGGTTCGCCAGCTGCGGCAGATGGAGAGGCCGGCGCGGCTTGTTGCTGACGATCAGCAGCCTGACGGCGTGTATGTTCCTGCCAGTCAACGGGCGCGTCGCCCAAAAAACAGTCGACACCGGCATCTCGGTAAAATGCCAGCAGACTTTCAAGTTCGCGCAGTTCGTGTTGGGGGTTTTGCAAGAAATCGGCCTCCGGGCCGGAATACTAACCGCTTGACCGACCAGCACAAGCAGTCGCAGGAGCGAGCGCCGGGCGATCCTGTGTTTTCCGGAGCCTGTGCACACATCTTTTTGGTAACCATCTGGTGCGTTATTTCTTGGTATGGGGAGCGTCCATAAAGCTTGACGGCTTTGTCCCGCTTTGATCTATGTGTGCGGAAATCTGACCGGTTTAGGGGCGAAATTCGCATTCAGACTAGAAAAATGTCGTGTTTTGCGCTGCAAAATATTGCAAACAGGGCGATAGGGATATGGCTCTGCTGGCTTGAGGGAGAAAAACATGAGCGAACAAGACGCGCTTGGTGAACGCGAAAGCATGGATGTCGATGTCGTCATTGTCGGCGCAGGCCCCGCAGGGCTTGCCGCGGCAATCCGGCTGAAGCAGATTGCCAACGAAAAAGGCGAAGAGCTGAGTGTGGTCGTTCTGGAAAAGGGATCCGAAGTCGGCGCGCATATCCTTTCCGGCGCCGTTATCGATCCAATCGCTCTGGACCAGTTGCTCCCCGAATGGCGTGAAGAAGACACGCCTATCAAGACGGCAGTAACCGCCGACCACTTTCTCGTCCTCGGTCCAGCCGGCTCCATGCGTCTGCCGAACCTGTTCATGCCCAAGCTGATGAACAATCACGGCAACTACATTGTTTCACTCGGCAACGTGTGCCGCTGGCTCGCGGAAAAGGCAGAGGCGCTTGGTGTCGAAATCTATCCGGGATTTGCAGCCGCCGAGCTGCTTTATGACGATGACGGCAAGGTGGTCGGTGTTGCGACCGGCGATATGGGAATCGGACGCGACGGCAAACCGAACGCCATGTTCACGCGCGGCATGGAGCTGCGTGGAAAATACACGCTGATCGGTGAAGGCGCTCGGGGATCCCTTGCCAAGCTGTTGATCGAGAAATTCGAACTCGACAAGGACAGCGACGTTCCCAAGTTCGGCATCGGCATCAAGGAACTCTGGCAGGTCGACCCGGAAAAGCACAGGCCCGGGCTGGTTCAACACTCCTTCGGCTGGCCGCTTGACGGCAAGACCGGCGGCGGCTCGTTCCTTTACCACCTGGAGGATAACCAGGTCGCGGTCGGGTTTGTGGTTCACCTGAACTACGACAATCCCTGGCTTTCGCCCTTCGATGAATTCCAGCGCTTCAAGACCCATCCGGCCATTCGCGAGACATTCGAAGGCGGCAAGCGCATTGCGTATGGCGCCCGCGCCATCACGGAAGGTGGTTTCCAGTCCGTACCGAAGCTCTCTTTCCCGGGCGGTCTGCTGATGGGATGTTCCGCCGGTTTTGTGAACGTGCCGCGCATCAAGGGCTCGCACAATGCCATGCTGTCCGGGATGCTGGCGGCTGAAGAGGTCATGGCTGCAATCGGCCGAGGCGAAGCGCACACGGAACTCACCGACTACGACACCGCCTGGCAGAACAGCCCGATCGGCGATGACCTGAAGAAGGTCCGCAACGTCAAACCGCTCTGGTCGAAGTTCGGCACCTGGCTCGGCATCAGCCTTGGCGGTCTCGACATGTGGACCAATGAACTGTTCGGCGTTTCGTTCTTCGGCACGCTGAAGCATGGAAAGCGGGACTCCGAGACGCTGAAACCGGCGAAGGACTGTAAAAAGATCGACTATCCGAAACCGGACGGCGTTATCTCCTTCGACAAACTGTCTTCGGTGTTCCTGTCCAATACCAACCACGAAGAGGATCAGCCGATCCACCTGAAGGTGGCGGATCTGGCGCTTCAAAAGTCGTCCGAGCACGACATTTTCGACGGCCCCTCCAACAGGTACTGTCCTGCCGGTGTTTATGAATGGGTTGAGGAGGGCGAAGACGCCCCGCGCTTCCAGATCAATTCGCAAAACTGCGTCCACTGCAAGACGTGCGACATCAAGGATCCGAACCGCAATATCACCTGGACCGTTCCGGAAGGCGCCGGCGGGCCGAACTACCCCAATATGTAACGCCACCCCTCTTGGGGTGACCGAAAAGCAAACAGCACCGGAAAGTCGACTTTCCGGTGCTGCAGTCTTGCGGCCGATGGGTCGTCTCAGACCTGACAATGTGGGGTTGCCGGTCTGGTGCGGTTGTCAACCGTGCAGCGGGTGCGCAGCCGAAAGATCGACACGCCCACCCGTTGCGCGATCGCCCGCGCCACAAGGCCGGAGCCGCTTTGTTTCAGCGGCAATTATAAAGGGGTCGGGGGGTCCAGATGGAGCCACCGTGCACCTAGCTTCCAGATCTATTGTCCGGTTGAATTGCGCCGGGATTATTAATTGTGGTTAACAAAACCAGCAGCGGGCGCCGATGTATCCGCACACTAACGCTGCGTCAAATTATTTTTTGCCCTAATAAACACAACTTATGACTCCAGCAATCAGATTTATACCATTTGGTCAAATTTTTGAATCGACTGCCTCTTCATGAGGCGCTGGTCAGAAATGGGGCACTTGGAAGATCAAGAAAACGCTGCACGTAAATTGATAAAAATGACGGGGTCAAAATCGCCCCTGTTTGCCTATGGCGTTCTACTGCCTATTGAAATTTCAGCACAAATTGGCAGCCATAAGAATTATCTATACAACAATAGATAAAGAAAATACTTCTTGCAATTCTTTGAAACTAAAGCGGTTCTTGCTTTCACACTCCCCCCGATTCAATCAGGGGTTACTCAACGATTTTGGAAAGCAGTCCGGTATTTTTACCTAAATCACTGTATTATATAGATATTTCTATTATCCACATGCATTTTGCCTGCGGATCAGTTGTAATTGCAGACTCGTGTTGGTTAATCTAGTTTTACTACTAACGGGGGTTAGTCGATTGATTTTTGCCATGTTTTGGCGATTTTGATCTTTGTGATCGCGGAGTGTCCGCGACGATCCCCAGCACATTTTGAGATCTGGTCGCAACTGAGCGATTGGGTACCTTGTGGGCAGGAAGCAGCAGCTTGCCAACCGGACTGCGGCGGTTCCGGATCGGTTTTGAACGGCTTCCAGAAATACACTCAAAGTGGCTCAAGCCGCTTTGAACCCCATCGACCACAAGGTTTGGCACCGGGAAGGCCACTTCCCGGTGCAATTTTTTGTTAAAACTCTGATCGCCAGTCAGGCTTAAACGCGCTGATTGCCCAACAACTAGGCCGCACTCTTGCGGTTGTTGTTTCTGCGGCGGCGCGAAGGCTTCGCCGAAGCGCGGTTGTCGTTGTCGCCGCCCTGAGAGCGCTTGCGAAACGATTTCTTGGAAGGCTGTTTGGACGACCGGTTCTGCCCCCCGCGGCTTCCGCGGCTTGCAGCGGCAGACATTGGCGGCACCTCACCGCTGGCAACCGGGATGTCGATCCCGATCAGTTTTTCAATCTGACGGAACAGGCCGATTTCTTCCGGTGCGCACAAGGCAACCGCCTCGCCTGCCGCACCTGCGCGTGCCGTGCGCCCGATGCGGTGCACATAAGCTTCGGCAACTTCCGGCAGTTCGAAATTGTAAACATGGCTTACGCCCGGAATGTCGATACCGCGAGCTGCGACATCGGTCGCCACCAAAACGTTGATCGAGCCGTCGCGGAGATCCCGGATCGCCCGGTCACGCTGGTTCTGGCTCTTGTTGCCATGGATAGAGCCCGCAGCAACACCGCTGTGCGAAAGCTTGCGCATCAGCCGTTCAGCGCCGTGCTTGGTGCGGCAGAAGACAAGCGACATGTCCTGCGGGCTCGCTTGGAGCTGCTCGAGCAGGAAATCGCCTTTCGCCTTGCGATCCATGAAATGCACGGACTGCGTGACCTTGTCCGCTGTGCGGCCAGCAGGCGAAACCTCGACCCGTTCGGGGTTGCGCAGGTAGGATTGGGCAAGTTCGCTGATCTGCCTCGGCATAGTTGCGGAGAACAGCAGTGTTTGCCGCTCTTGCCTGACCAGTCCTGAGATCCGGCGCAGCGCGTGGATGAAGCCAAGATCCAGCATCTGGTCGGCCTCGTCGAGGACAAGATAAGATGCCGTGCCCAGATCGACCGCTTTCCGGTCGACGAGGTCCAGCAAGCGTCCCGGTGTTGCAACGAGAATGTCGGTGCCCCTGGACAGACGTTTGATTTGAGCGTTGATCGACACCCCGCCGACAACGGACGTGACCCGCAGCGGCGTCTGCTTCAAGAAGGATATCAGGCTCTTGGCAATCTGGTTCACCAGCTCACGGGTCGGCGCCAGGATGAGGGCGCGGGTTCCTTTTGGCTGCACAGCCTGTGCGTCGGCCATCAGCTGATCGATCAGGGGCAGGCCAAAGGCTGCAGTCTTGCCTGTCCCGGTCTGTGCGAGGCCCATAAGGTCGCGACCCTCCAAGATCAGGGGGATCGCCTTTTCCTGGATCGGCGTCGGTTTGTCGTAGCCGTTTTCAGCGACTGCTTTGAGAAGGTCGCCGGAAAGTCCCAGGCTCTTAAATTCTGTCAAAATCATTTCCTTGTATCGAGCGTCGCAAACGCTCTTGTCACCGCAAGGAGATCTCCTTGCGATCCTGTTTCGGTTCGCGGCAGCCGGTCAGTCCTTTGACCTGGCTCTGTGCCGCCAGACCCTCGCGTGACATGGGAACTGGTAGAGCCATTCATCAGGCTCCTAAAAGATGCAACCGGGCGGATAGGTCGCCCGAAAGGTCGGGTGCGCAGCCTCTCGGCGCGCCCTGTCTGCTCACGCGGCAGTTGTTGCAGGCCGGTATATCGTCGCCCTTCTTCAGAATGTCAAGCGCGCAGTCTGCAACCCTGCCACGATATGCGGTTCTATCTTTATGTTCAGGGCACTAGGCGGATCAACCGGCCATTGTCGCTGTCAGTCAGAACATAGAGATACCCGTCAGGCGCCTGACGGACGTCCCGGATTCGCGCGCCGAGATCGGTGAGCAGCTTTTCCTCCGAGACGATACTGTCGCCATCAAGATCCAGTTTTGCCAGATGCTGACCACGCAATGCACCGACCAAGAGGTCCCCCTGCCAGTTCGGATAAAGGTCGCTGGTAACGAATGCCATGCCGGACGGCGCGATCGAAGGATCCCAATAGTAGATGGGCTGCTCCATGCCGGCCTTCTCGGTGCCTTCGCCGATCTTGCCGCCGGAATAGTGACGCCCATAGGATATGACCGGCCAGCCGTAATTCTTGCCGGCTTCCGGAATGTTGATTTCGTCGCCACCGCGCGCACCATGTTCAACTGTCCACAAGACACCCGTGGACGGATTGATCGCCGCGCTTTGCGGATTGCGGTGGCCGATCGACCAGATTTCGGGCTTGTAGTCTTGCCGGCCCTCGAACGGATTGCCGGGAGCCGGATCTCCGTCCGTCGTCAGGCGCAGGACCGACCCTGTGTGGTCCGACGTGACCTGGGACCGTGGGCCATCGCCGCGATCGCCCAGCGTCATGAAGAGCGTCCCGTCCTGTGCAAACGCAAGACGCGATCCGAAATGGCGCCCACCAAAAGCACGGTTGTTTGCCCGGAAAATGGTTTCACCATCTTCCAGGCGGAAACCGTCACCGTCCGCGGCAAGCTTTGCGCGAAAGAGCGACGTGCCTGCCCCTTCAGGAGATCCTTGCGAGAAGGTCAGGAAAACCGTGTTGTCGGTCTGAAAATCGGGGCTGAGCACCACATCGAGCAAACCGCCCTGCCCTTGTGCAAACACTTCCGGGGTCCCAGCGACCACGCTTTGTGCGCCTTCGTCCGACACATGTTTCAGAAGACCGTCCCGCTCTGTGACCAGATAGCCTCCACCGGGAAGAAATGCGACCGCCCAGGGATAGGACAGGTTATCCGCGACCGTTTCAGGAGCGATGGAAGACTGTGCTGCCGCCGGCAAGGTAGCTGCGCCGGCCAGAAGCAGGATTGCTGTGGTAGAAGAAAGGAAACAGTTTCGAACGTTCATAGAGGGCTCCGCTCCAAGGTGCATGCCGTAAGGCATTTCTTCCTTAGTTAGGAACTCGAGTGGCCGCGAACAGCCAATCGTTGATTAAATTTGATCAATCTACTGTTTCGGAGGATTTTGCAGAGCCCAATTCCAGCCGCGCTGCGATCGCACTTTTTTCCCAGGCGACATTCCAGTCAATGAGTGTCCGCCAGACAAGTTCCGCCTGGTTCGCTTCCAGGCCGAGCTCATCTGCACGCCGTTTGATCGCTGCAATCATCGCCTCTATCCGCTCCGCGTCGAATGCCTCATCGGGGTGCTGCTTGATTTCCGCCATGCGCCGGACATAGCCCTGACGGCGGGCAAAGAGCCTGATCAGGTCCTCATCAAGCTTATCGATCGCAGTACGTATGTCCTGCTTGGTGACGCAGTTTTCGGGCGTTTTCAAATTTGTCATTGGAGCAGGACGCAGTCTGGCCGGTCAGTCGACCAGCCGTGTCTGGGCTTCAACGCTTGCGAGAGCAGACATGTTGACCACGCCGCGCGATGTTACGGACGGTGTCAGAATGTGTGCCGTCCGGGCGGCTCCGAGCAGGATTGGGCCGACATGCAGAGCCTGCGTCGCCACCTTCAACAGGTTGTGCGCGATGTTGGCTGAATCGAGGTTCGGGAACAGCAGGAGATTGGCCTCGCCTTTCAACTTGCTGCCCGGCATGACCCTTTCGCGCAATGCTTCGCTCAAGGCCGAGTCGCCGTGCATCTCGCCATCGGCTTCCAGTTCAGGGTGACGTTCCCAGATCAGTTCGAGCGCTTCACGCATTTTGCGTGAGGAGGCGGTGTCTCTGGAACCAAAATTCGACATCGACAACAAGGCGATCTTCGGTTCGATACCGAAGCGGCGAATTTCCTGAGCCGCCAGGACTGCCATTTCCGAAATCTCAATCGCGGTCGGATTTTCGGTCACGAAAGTGTCGGACATGAACAGCGCGCCCTGACTGTTGATCAACAGGGACATGGCAGACAGGTCCCTTGCGGTTTCGCAGACACCGATGATCTGCTTGATGTCCCTCAGGTGCCGGCTGAAGCGGCCTTCCAGGCCGCAGATAACCGCGTCGGCATCGCCCCGCCGCACAGCGAGCGCGGAAATGACCGTGGCATTGGTGCGCACGACAGTTCGTGCCGCGTTCGGCGGCATGCCCTTGCGGCCAACACATTCGAAATACTCATCGACATAGTCTCGGTAACGCGGATCGTCCTGCGGATTGACATATTCGAAATCGACATCGGGCCGGATCTTGAGACCGAAGCGTTCGCAGCGTTGTTGCAGAACGTCCGGGCGGCCAACAAGGATCGGCTTGGCGATATGATCTTCGATCAGAACCTGCGCGGCACGCAACACCCGTTCATCCTCGCCTTCCGCGTAGATGATCCTTTGCGGTTCCTTGGACGCATTCTGGATGATCGGTTTCATGATCAGGCCAGAGCGGAAGACGAAGCGGTTGAGCCTGTCGAGATAGGCATCAAAATCCGTGATGGGCCGTGTCGCAACGCCGGACTCCATCGCGGCCTTGGCGACCGCCGGGGCGATCCGCAAGATCAGACGCTGGTCGAAAGGAGACGGGATCAGGTAATTCGGGCCGAAGGTCTCGGTCTTGCCGCCGTAGGCGCGCGCCACGACATCGGACGGTTCTTCCTTGGCAAGACCGGCGATCGCTTCGACGGCCGCACGCTTCATCTCCTCGTTGATCGTCGTCGCGCCGACATCAAGCGCGCCGCGGAAGATGAACGGAAAACACAGCACATTGTTGACCTGGTTCGGATAGTCCGAACGCCCGGTGCACATGACGACATCGTTGCGGACCGCAAGTGCGTCCTCCGGCATGATTTCCGGGTTCGGATTGGCGAGCGCAAGGATCAAAGGTCCCTTGCCCATTTTGGCAACCATCTCCGGCTTGAGGACACCGCCGACGGACAAGCCGAGGAATACATCCGCATCTTCGATGATATCATCGAGCGTACGCTTGTCGGTCTTTTGCGCGAAAACCGACTTCCACTGATCCATCAGCTTTTCGCGGCCTTCGTAGACAACGCCCTCAATATCGGTGATCCAGATATTTTCGCGTTTTGCGCCGAGAGAAACCAACATGTTCAGGCAGGCAAGCGCTGCCGCGCCTGCGCCTGAGGCAACGATCTTTGCGTCCTCGATATTCTTTCCCGCAAGATGAAGGCCGTTGCGGACCGCGGCCCCCACGATGATCGCCGTTCCATGCTGGTCGTCGTGAAACACGGGAATATTCATCTTTTCGCGGAGCTTGGCCTCCACCATGAAACATTCCGGCGCCTTGATGTCTTCCAGATTGATGCCGCCGAATGTCGGCTCAAGCACGGAGACTGCGTCGACAAACTTGTCGACATCGAGTTCGTCCACCTCGATGTCAAAAACGTCAATCCCGGCGAATTTCTTGAACAGAACCGCCTTGCCTTCCATTACAGGCTTCGACGCCAGCGGACCGATGTTGCCGAGACCGAGAACCGCTGTGCCGTTTGAAATCACAGCAACCAGGTTGGCGCGGGACGTGTATTCGGCGGCCTTTGACGGATCGTCGGCGATTTCGAGACAGGGCGCGGCAACACCAGGCGAATAGGCAAGCGCCAGGTCACGCTGGTTGCCGAGCGGTTTTGTCGGCTGAATCTCCAGTTTTCCCGGCTTTGGGTGCTCGTGGTAAAAAAGCGCAGCTTCGGTCAGATCGTGTTCGGTCTTGTTGGTATCGCTCATGACGTTTCTTGTCTCCCTGACCTTGTCTGCTCAGTCATTTTTATGGTGGCCGATCGAAAAGCACGTTGCTTTGCGGCCTGAATTGCAAATTCCTGAAGTGTCTGTGTGGTTTACCCGGCGCGATGCAAAATGAGAACCCGTATTAGCAAAAACAGCACGATACTGTTCAGGATGTGCCACATGAAGTGAATGCCAAACTCGACATGCCCGCAAAGCGGTTCATCCAGCGTTCGGATCGTCAGCGAAACCAGAAACACGACGCCGATCAGCAATACCTGTCGACCAAGCCCCTGGTTTTCCCGGAATAACAGCGCCCCAACCACAAATATTGCAAGTAGAGCAGGAACATAGCTGGCAGAGCCCCCGACAAACGGAGCAAAGACGGCATCTGCAACAAAAGGCGTTGCCGCGAAGAAGGCAATCACGATGCCGAGAGCCGCCCACCACGGCAGCTTCAAATACCGGTTGAGGGCGAAAAAGAGATAGACGTGAATGAAAATCACGATGGGGATGACATCGGCAAGCACGGCCCACACCGTTGCAAATGTATGAAACAGAAACGAGCCGATGCCGATCGCAGCCAGAATGACGATCAGACTCAATCCGGCCCAGTCATCCGGTGTCTTCCTGCGCCACATCAGATAGGCCGCGAGTGCCGCAATCAGAAACGCGGCATTTGTGACGGCATTCAGCGGTTCGGACCAGAATTCCGGTCCGACCCGCTCGCAGTAATTGTCCAGCTGGTGGTGAAGATCCATGTACCCTTGCCGTAGTCTGCCCGAATGTTTCTTACAGGGTGGACGTGACAGTTTCGGCAATCAAGGCGCCAAGCCGTGAAATTCCTTCATCGATCTTAGGCTTGTCGGCGCAGGAAAAGCTCAATCGCAGCGTATTGGCACCGCTGCCATCTGGGTGAAAGGCTCTGCCGGGCACAAAAGCCACCTTGGCCGTCTCAACCGAACGCTCCAGGAGTTCGGCAGCATCGAGTCCGCCTGGCAATTCAAGCCAGATGAACATACCACCCTCGGGCCTGGTCCAGTTGGTGCCTTCGGGCATGTGTGCCGCCAGCGCATCAAGCATGGCATCCCGGCGCGCCTTATAGACTGCGTTGGTATGTGCGGTGTGCGGCTCGAACTTGGTCTCCGCAACACGCGCCATGGCCTCCTGGTTGAGAACGGGCGTGTTGAGATCACTTGCCTGTTTGATCAGCACAAGCCGCGAAATCACCTCCGACGCTGCGCAGATCCAGCCAAGACGCAGACCCGGGGAGAGCGACTTGGAAAAGCTGCCGCAATAAAGTGTTCTACTGTTTTCGATGCCGCCATTTCTCTCGCAATCGAGGGCCAGCATGGCCGGGACCGGCGCGCCGTCATAGCGCAGGCTCTGATACGGACTGTCTTCGATAACGGCACAGGAAAGCTCCCCGGCGAGGGTCAGGATGCGGCGCCGTTCTTCGAGATCGAGCGAAAGACCGGTCGGGTTGGCGAAGTCCGGCGACAGGTATGCAAACTTGACTGCACCGCCCCTCTCCGCAGCGCGGGACTGATAATCGGCGGCCGCAAGATTTGCGCGCGGATCGAGGCGGTCGAAGTTGAGCTCATAGGCATTGAACGCCTGCACAGCTCCAAGGTAAGTCGGCCACTGCACAAGCGCGGTGTCTCCCTCGGACAGAAACAGCTTGCCGATATAATCCAACCCCTGCTGGGACCCCGAGGTGACCAGAATGTTTTCCGTACCGCAGGAAACGCCGAGGTCTTTCATGTGAGCGACAATCCACTCTCTCAGGCGGGTGCTGCCCTCGCTGATACCGTATTGCAGGGCCCTTTCAGCCTCCGGACCACCCAGTATCTCTGCATAGGCCTGTTTGAAGGCTTCTGCTGGAAAGAGCGCCGGATCCGGAATACCGCCGGCGAAGGAGATCACGTCCGGGCGGTCGAGCAGTTTCAGAAGTTCTCTGATTTCAGACGCACGCATGCGGCTTGCACGTTTCGCGTAAAGGCTGTCCCAAGTGGTCATGAGTGGCTCATTGGAAAATTGTTGTTCGATATTTAAGTCAATAATACTGACCTATTTGTTTTGCAAGTGTCTCAATCTTGTTATTTTTTGTAATTTTATTGCGCACGATGCGCAAAATAGCCGACCATGCGCGAGCACTGGAACAATCGGGTTTCTTCCCCTATGTGTCGTGGACAAAGGAGTTTCCCATGTCCCGCATCGATGAATCCCGACCTTTCATCCCGCTCAACATTGCCGTCCTGACCGTCTCCGATACCCGAACGCCGGAGGAAGACCGGTCCGGCAACACACTGTCTGACCGGATCGAGAAGGCCGGCCATCACCTTGCCGACCGCAAGATAGTCAAGGACGACATTTCCGCCATTCAGGAAATTGCCCGGGCGTGGATCGCGGATCAGGGCGTCGATGTGATAATATCGACCGGCGGGACAGGGTTTACCGGCAGGGACGTTACGCCAGAAGCGATGGAACCGCTCTTTGAGAAGCGCATGGACGGGTTTTCAGAAGTCTTCCACCGCATTTCCTACGACAAGATCGGCACCTCCACCATCCAGTCGCGCGCAACCGGCGGCGTTGCAGGTGCGACCTATATTTTCGTCGTGCCGGGGTCTCCAGGTGCCTGCAAGGATGCCTGGGACGGCATCTTGAAATGGCAGCTGGATTACCGGCACATGCCCTGCAATTTCGTGGAGATCATGCCAAGGCTCGACGAGCACCTGAAACGCGGGAAACTTCAGGAAGCCTGAGCCCGTGACTTTTCTTGTCCGCAGAACCGAGATTGCCGATGAAGACGCCGTTTCGGCCCTTTTGCTGAAGAGTTACGAGGTGCTGCTAAGCGAGGCCTATGGCGCAGAAATCCTCGACAGAGCCCTGCCGCTGATGACCAAGGCGCAGCCTGCATTGTTGTCATCTGGGACCTATTTCGCCGCTGAAACCGGTGCGCAGCAGATTGTCGGTGTCGGTGGCTGGACAAGGCACTCGCCAACCGGTCAGAACGAAACCGCGGTCAACGGAAACATCCGCCATTTCGGAACGGACCCCGATCATACCGGCCAGGGTATCGGCCGGGCATTGATGCAGCGCTGTATCGAAGGTGCGCGCGCGGCCGGTCTGAAGGAACTGAACTGTTATTCGACCCTGAATGGTGAAGGGTTCTATCAGGCCTGCGGCTTCAGGACCGTCGAGCCTTTTGAGATTTCCTTGCCGGGCGGCGTTCAGTTTCCTTCGATTAGAATGACACTGGCGCTGGACACCACCTGAGGCGCATCAGCGAAAGCGGAGATAAAAATGGGACTGCTGGTAGACGGAACCTGGGACACGAACGCAAGCGGTGACACGGTCGCCTCCGACCGGTTCGAACGGTCCAAGGCCCAGATTCGCAACTGGGTGACCGCGGACGGTTCTGCAGGACCGAGCGGCGTTGGCGGCTTCAAGGCGGAGAGCGGACGCTATCACCTTTATGTCGCCTGGAACTGTCCCTGGGCGCACCGCACACTGCTGATGCGCGCCTTAAAGGGATTGCAGGCCCATATACCGATTTCCGTCCTGGCGCCAAAGCGCACCGAAGACGGCTGGGTTTTCGATCCTGAAAACGGATATGTCGACACGCTTTCAGGCGCGTCGGCGCTTCACGAAATCTATTCCGCCGGTACGACCGACTATACCGGCCGCGTCACCGTGCCGGTCCTCTGGGACACCAAAACCGGAAAGCTTGTCAGCAACGAGTCCGCGGAAATCATCCGCATGTTCAATTCCGCATTCCAGGGAATTGCGGAGAACAACACGGACTATGTTCCCGGGCACCTTTGCAGCGGCATCGACGAGTGGAATGCCTATATCTACCCGAAGCTGAACAACGGTGTTTACCGCGCCGGGTTCGCACGGTCACAGGACGCTTACGAGGAAGGTGTCAGCGGCGTCTTTGAGGCTCTGGACCGGATTGAGCTAACGCTCAAAGCAGGTCCCTGGCTCTTGGGTGATCAGCTGACGGAAGCGGACATCCGCCTCTTTCCAACGCTCGCGCGGTTCGACGTCGCCTACTGGAGCGCCTTCAAGTGCAATCGCCGCCGTCTCATCGACTATCCAAATCTTTGGGCGTATGCGCGCCGTTTTTTCGCCCTGCCCGGCGTCTCAGATACGGTCAAACTTGAGATCTACCGTCGCGGCTATCACTCGCGCAGCGATATACGCAATCCTTACGGGATTGTGCCAGTCGGACCGCTGGTTGATTTCTCGGAGCCGATCAAAGTAGCCTGACGGCCACGCTTGCCGGGATACGCAAGGTCCCCACACAAAAACGTGCCAATGCCTGGCGGAAGCGGGAAACGACGCTGTCGCTTTCCGGTTGTCCGGACGTTACCGCGGCGGCTCTCAAAAACACGATCCGGCTACGGCCGATCCGCTTGGCGATGTCGAGATCTTCCAACTCCGGCAGCGGCCGATGTCCGCCGAGCTTTTGATAGAACTGACGCGAGATCAGCAGACCCTGGTTGCCGTAAGGCATTCCGAGAAGCTGAGACCTGAGCGCCGCAACCGACTCGCTGAACCGGGCGCCCATGCCGAAGGATTCATAGCGCAGCCGGAAACTGGCCGCCGTCCGGGCTTCCTGCCGGGCGCGACTTGCACGCTCGATAAAGGCCTGCGCTTCGTGATGCCAGCCGCTTTCGAGAAGCGTTTCCGGGCGTAGAAACAAAAGCCAGTCACCCCGTTTGGCAATCCGGGCACCTTCGGCGAGCCGTTCGCTCCGGGACAAGCCCTTGCGGCTCACCCAGCTGCAGCCTGCTGCGTCGGCGACCCGTTCGGTGCCGTCGCTGGAGCCGCCATCCACAACTATGACTTCGCGTATGACACCTTCGGCAGCAGCCGTCACCAGAGACGAAAGGGCATGTACCAGCTCGGTCTCTGAGTTTTTTGTCGGTACAATGACACTGATCATGGGGCGTCTTTTACACGAAAAATTCGCAAGTGCGAAATGAGTGGCTTGAATCATCGCTTTTTTGAACTAATGTTCCCTTTATGTTCTCATTTGATCGTGACTCCCTGCTATGAAATCTGCGCTTCAATCCGACGACCGTGTCGATCCGGAAGAATGCACCGGTGCCAAGTCCGCCCGCCTCAAGGAAGACCGCAGGCGCGGACGTGCGGCAGCACTGAATGCATCGGGCCGGTACGAACCGTTGTCGCGGGAAAGTTTCGATGACGGGTGGGACAGTCTGGACGATTTGCCACCGCTGAAGACCGAGGTCCAGGAAGAGCGTGCGCGCACGATCATCACACGCAACGAGTCGCCAGACTTGTCCTTCGACCGCTCCATCAATCCCTATCGCGGCTGCGAACACGGCTGTATCTACTGTTTTGCCCGCCCGTCCCACGCCTATATGGGCCTGTCACCCGGACTGGACTTCGAAACCCGGCTTTTTGCCAAACCCAACGCCGCCGTGCTTTTGGAACGGGAGCTTTCCAGACCGGGATACACCCCGCGCGTGATCGCCATCGGCACCAACACCGATCCCTATCAGCCACTGGAAAAGCGCTACGGCCTGATGCGCGAGATCCTGGAGGTCCTGGACAGATGTTCACATCCTGTGGCGATCGTCACAAAGTCGGCTCTGGTGACACGCGACGTCGATATCCTTGCCAGAATGGCGGAACGCAATCTGGTCAAGGTTGCCCTTTCCGTAACAACACTCGATAGGAAGCTTTGCCGCGCAATGGAGCCGCGCGCCTCCGCGCCCCACAAGCGTCTCGGTGCGATCAGGGCGCTTTCGGAGGCCGGCGTACCGGCATCCGTGATGATGGCGCCTGTCATTCCCGCGCTGACGGACAGTGAAATCGAAGCGCTGCTCGAGGCTGCCGCTGATCATGGCGCCAGCGAAGCAACCTTTATTTTGTTGCGTCTGCCTCTCGAAGTCTCCGCGCTTTTCCGGGACTGGCTCTTGCGAGAGCGACCGGACCGCTACCGGCATGTCATGAGCCTGATCCGCTCCATGCGCGGCGGTAAGGATTATGATGCCAAATGGGGCGAACGCATGCGCGGCCGCGGACCGTATGCGGAGCAGATCGCCAAGCGTTTCTCGCTCGCGGCCAAACGGCTCAAACTGAACCTTCGAAGGCGGAAGCTGAACACGAGTGACTTTGTTCAGCCGCAAAAAGGCGGTGTGCAACTTGACCTCTTTTGAAAGTGTCACTTGAAGACACCCATAGGGACCTGCAGGGTCCAAACATGACCTTCAGCCCGTCCCTCTTTGACCTGCCGTTTGCGGACAGTCCCGATCTTGAGTTGGAACGCAAGCACGCGGCATCCTTCGCGAACGGTTTTTGCGGCGTTGATGAGGCAGGCCGCGGCCCCTGGGCCGGACCAGTCGTCACCGCTGCGGTGATCCTGGATTATGACAACGTCCCGGCTGGACTCGACGATTCCAAAAAACTGACGGAAGCCAGGCGCGAAGAACTGTTTGAGCAGATTGTCTCAAGTGCCTTCGTGTGCGCAGCCAGCGCGTGCCCGGCGACAATCGACGTTCTGAACATCCGTGCAGCAACGCTTGCGGCTATGGTGCGTGCCGTGAACGGGCTGGCAAAAGTTCCAAATTACGTTCTTGTCGACGGCCGTGACGTTCCCCCGGGGCTGCGTCAACAGGGGCAGGCGCTCATCAAGGGGGACGGGCGCTGCCTGTGCATCGCGGCCGCGTCCATCGTTGCCAAGGTGACGCGGGACCGGATGATGGTTCGTCTTGAGGAACGGGCACCCGGCTACGGCTTCGCCCAGCACAAGGGCTATGGCGTTCCCCAACACCAATCAGCGCTGCAAACCCTCGGTCCCACGCCGCATCACCGGATGAGCTTCAAGCCGGTCCGACTTGCGGCGGGTAAGAGCGACTGAGCTGTCAACTTCGGCGCCAAATGTCAGCCCCGCAAAATGTTAAGATCGAAGACCTGACTTGCAGGTGTTCGGGTACATGGTTGACGTTTTGGCACGAGTTTCTCTGAAGGAGGCTGTCATGCCATGGCTTGACCCACTGGTGTCGGGTTTAGGTAGTGCGATTGAGTGCACGTCTTTGATAAACCGGCAAAAAATTCGCCAACACGAGACCATGACACGGAATAGTTTCTCCGGTTTGTCGTCCCGGTTTGCCGCGTAAGCGGCAAGACCGGGACCCAGTATTCCGTGTAGCCGGCGACTGAAAAAGACAGTCAGACAAGAGTTTGCTGGATCCCGGCCTTGCGCTTCGCTCCAGCCGTGATGACAACTCTAAGGTTCGCAAATCGCGCCACAGGACCCAGTTACCCCTAAACCGGACAGCAGTGGACTTGACCATGGCATCCGTGCCGTTTGTGAGCAATGCGCACGGAAGCAACCCGTTGATCTGTCAGGGCATGGATTGCAGGATCAAGTCCTGCAATGGCCTTCCTTGCGGAGACGTTTCCCGTCGACAAACCTGGGGTGACTCAGACCAGCAAAAAAACCTGCAAATAGCCTGGTCCCCGCGTGATTGCGGCGAAGCCGCCCAGGTGCCGTCAGTGCGACCGTTTCCGCGCTGCCTGTGCCTCAACTTCGCTTGCAAAATCTCCTGCCGTCCAGCCTTTCTTCAACGCTGTTCGCATCAGATCCTGCTGGCTGGGCGGCGCCATTCCGGAAAGCGGTGAATCAATGTCGAGATTGGCCGGAAACGGGTACCCCTCTGCCGTCGCAGCCACGACCGTGTCGATGGAGCGGGCATCAAGACGTCCTGCGGCCTGCATTTCAGCGAGAACCGGATAGACGGCAAGTGACATCCGCAAACGATCCACGATCTCGATCGACCGCCCGTAGGCGGACCCAATCTGGAGAAGGTTGGCAAAGCGCTCCACGTCACGCGTATTGTTGTCTCCAGCGGCATGGAACGTGGCTGGATTGAAGAACAGAAGATCGCCCTTTTCCAGAGGGACCTGCACATTGCGTTCTTCGAAACAGTCGCGGAATTCCGGCAAGAGGACCGCCTGGTAGCCGGGCAAATAGCTTTGCGAAAAGGGGAGCAGTTTGGTCGGCCCCGAGATGACCGGCATGTCGCTGTGTGCAATCGCACCTTGCAAGGTGAGCAAGGGGGAAAGCGCATGTTGCGGGGCAGGATAGCCCTGAAGCAGCGCTGCATCCTGAAAACCCATGTGATAGTCACGATGGGCAACCTGCGCCTTGCCGCCCGGATGCACCACATTGACCTGACAGGTGATCTGGTACCCCGGACCCAACCAGGCTTCGCTTGCCCGCCGCAACAGCTCGTTGGCGTTGTAGCGGATGAACAACTCGGTCTCTTCGACACAGAGTTTTTCATGCGCGTTCCAGATGCGGGTGTTGGCTCCTGCCGCGGCAAAGTGGTCTCCCTTGCCCGCCTTCAGCTGCTGTTCGTCCTGCATGATCCGGTTGAGAACGTCGGTGACCTCGTCGATAAGTGCCAGGTCAGTGTAACCCTTGCGAATGACGATGATGCCCGGACCGGTCGCGAAGGAGCGGTTCCATTCCGCCATGACAGCGCGCCAGCCGGTTTCGCTCGCCGTGCTCTGAAGCAGCGTTTTGCCGTTGTAGACCGGGATATTGCGGACGATTTCCTCGGCGGCAGGATAGTCGGCGGCTTCAGTCTTCTGCTCCAGGTGACGCTTGAAGTCGTCGATGGAACAAGTGGTTTCATCGATCCACACAGGTGCTTGGTTGCCGGTCTTGTCCAGCATGGTCTTTCCTCCAGCCGCGGCGCTTCGCTTAAAACAGCGATTTGTTTTCAGGCACGAGCATGGTTGCCGAAAGGATGTTGGCTGACAACTCCTCAGCCAACAAAAAACGGCCCCGGAGGGCCGCTTTCAAAGCTCGCTGTCTTGCAAGAAGGATCAGTTCAAACGCTCTTTGACCTGATCAATGCTCGTGGCCAGAATGTCGTCCGCAACCTTGTCCTTGACCTTGGCAGCCAGGATTTCCTCTGCTGCTGCAACCGCAATATCTGCTGCTTTTGCGCGGACCTCGGCGATTGCCTGGGTCTCGGCCTGAGCGATTTTGGTTTCCGCAGCCTTGGTGCGGCGCGCGATCATTTCTTCCAGAGCCTGATTGGTTTCCACCGTCAGACGCTCTGCTTCGGCGTTAGCTTCCGCGATGATCGCCTCAGCTTCGCCTTCTGCTTCATGACGCTTGCGCTGATAATCGGACAAGAGCGACTGGGCTTCTTCGCGCATTTTGCGCGCTTCTTCCAGCTCCTTGCGGATGGCTTCTGCCCGATTGTCGAGCGCGCCGCCGATTTTGCCCGGGACCTTGATATAGATGATCAAGGCAAAGAACAGGATGAGACCGACCGTGGCCCAAAATGATGCATCCATGATGGTCTCCTCAGTTCATCGCCGTCTTCAGCGCCTTGGTCAGGTCGGTCTTGGTCGGAGCCTTGCCAATCAGCTGCTCAACAAGCGCTGACGTGGTTTCTCCGGCAATGTCACCGATCTGAGACAAGGCCTCGTCCTTGATCCCGGCAATCTTCGTCTCGGCAGCCTGCAGCTTCTCGTTCAGCTCCGCTTCCGCCTTTTCGCGCCGGGCCTCTTGGTCTGCCTTCAGCTTGGCACGCGTGTCGGACGCAATGCCATGAGCCTTGTTGCGGGCTTCAGCCAGTGCCTGCTCATACGCCGCGATCGCCGCATCCGTTTCGTCTTTCAGGCGGTTGGCCTCAGAAAGATCACCGGCAATACGGTCCTTACGGTCTTCCAGGATCCCCGCGATCCGCGGCATCGCCACGTTCTTCATGATCCAATAGAAGATGCCGAAGGTGATGGCGAGCCAGAGCAACTGCGAGGCAAACGTGGTCACGTCGAACGGCGGGAAACCCACGCCGTGTTCGGCGGCCGTGTCGGCAATCGCTGCGTGGCTTTCAGTGGTCGTTTCGCCTGCCATTTCCTGTCTCCTAAATCCGGCTAGGCGGCGCTAGGGGCGCCGCCACCGGAGTCGCATCAAATTTCGCTAAAAATGAGCGATTAAGCGAACAGGATGAGGAAGGCGATCAGAAGGGAGAAGATGCCCAGAGCTTCCGTCACGGCGAAGCCGAAGATCAAGCGGCCGAACTGGCCGTCAGCGGCGGACGGGTTGCGCAGAGCGCCTGCGAGGTAGTTACCGAAGATGGTGCCGAGGCCGATGCCTGCACCGCCCATGCCGAGACATGCGATACCCGCACCGATGTATTTTGCTGCTTCTGCTTCCATGACACGTGCTCCTAGATGTGTTTGCAGATTTCTCACTTGCGGCGCTCAAGCCGTGTGATTGGATTGACCCTTAGTGTGAAGGATGAAGGGCGTCATTCAGATACATGCAGGTCAGAACCGCGAACACGTAGGCCTGCAGGAATGAAACGAGGAATTCCAGCGCCGTGATGGCAATCGTCATCAAGAGCGGGAGAATTGCGCCTGCCACACCGACAGCTCCAAAAGCGCCAAGACTGACGATGAAGCCGGCGAAGACTTTCAGGGTGATGTGGCCCGCAAGCATGTTCGCGAACAGACGGACGGACAGGCTGATCGGCCGCGACAGGAAGGAAATCACTTCAATCAACGTCACGAGCGGGACCAGAGGGCCCGGAATTCCGCTGGGAACAAAGAGTTTCAGGAATTTCATGCCGTGGCGCATGAAGCCGTAGATGATCACGGTCGAAATCACCAGCATCGCCAGTGCGAAGGTCACGATGATGTGGCTGGTAACGGTGAAGAAGTACGGGAACATCCCGAACAGGTTGGCGACAAGAACGAACATGAACAGCGAGAAGACAAGAGGGAAGAATCGCATCCCGTCCGACCCAGTCGCGTCTCGAAGTGTCCCCGCTATGAACTCGTATGCCATTTCCGAGACCGATTGCACCCGGCTCGGCACCAGTCCGCGCCCGCTGGTGGAAAAGATCAGAAATGCAGACGTCGCCGCCACGGTCAAAACCATGAACAGCGAGGAATTGGTGAAAGAGAAATCCATGCCTCCGACTTCAATCGGAAAGATCTTCTGGATCTGGAACTGTGAGATCGGATCGTTCGCCACCGGCCAGCCTTCTTAGCTCGTTCACAACCACTGCGCCGAGAGGCGCCATAAACTCTAGTCAGATCCGTCGTCTTCAGCGTTGTCCTTGCGGCGTTTCCCGACTTGCGGCTGTTCAACCACCCCGGCCGAACGCAGCACATTCAGGACGCCGGCCGCAAAGCCCAGCAGCAGGAATAATATGAGGCCAAATGGCGACGTTCCCAGCCACTGATCGGCAACCCAACCAATCCCGGCCCCCACCAGAACACCGGCAATGAACTCTGAGGACAGTTTCATCGCCTGCGCGTATCCGGCTGAGTTGCTTTCCGATTTTCGCGCCGCCAATTCCTCGGCAGCATTGTGATCGTCAAGTTTCCGGTTCAATTGAGCCCGCCGCTCCGACAGACCCGCTTGCGAAACATCGCCGTTCTGATCGTGATTATTGCCGTTTTCCGAAGACATGTACCTTTGTCCCCAGTGCGCCGACATGTCAGATCAAACAACAGGAGTGCCCCGTAAGCCGCGCGCACCATAGTCGGCGCCTCTGATCGTGTCAAGGAGCCATAAACAATAATTATCTTATTGAAAATACTTGTCTTTTTTGTTTCTTCCGAAATTTACAAGACCTAAGTTGTATGCAGGCCGGACGGGATGCAGACATGAACCGTACGGTTAGCCGGTTTCCCGGAATCGTTCGGCGGTCTCAAGGTCGACCGAAACCAGCTGCGAAACACCTCTCTCGGCCATGGTCACACCGAAAAGTCGGTTCATACGGGCCATCGTAATCGGATTATGGGTGATCACCACAAACCGGGTCTCGGTACTTGCGGCCATTTCATCAAGAAGGTCGCAATACCGCTCCACATTGGCATCGTCCAAGGGGGCATCGACCTCGTCGAGCACACAAATCGGCGCAGGGTTGGTCAGGAACACCGCAAAAATAAGCGACATGGCCGTCAGTGCCTGCTCACCGCCCGACAAAAGTGTCATCGTCTGCGGTTTCTTGCCCGGTGGCCGCGCAATGATCTCAAGGCCGGCGTCGAGTGGATCGTCTGAGTCGACGAGCTGGAGTTCCGCGGTCCCGCCGCCAAAGAGGTGCGTGAACAGACGCTGAAAGTGGCCGTTGACAACCTCGAAGGACGCAAGCAGGCGCTCGCGGGCCTCCCGGTTGAGATTGGAGATGCCGGTGCGAAGCCGCTTGATCGCTTCGATCAGGTCATCGCGTTCGGACGTCAGCGTCGTCTTTTGTTCGTCGATTTCCTTGAGTTCTTCTTCTGCGCGCAGGTTGACCCCGCCGAGCCGCTCGCGCTCAGCCTTCAGCCGTTCGTGTTTGCGCTCAACGGCTTCGGCGTCCGGCAGCGGGGCGCCCTCTTTCAGACCCGCGATTTCCGGCAGCGCAGTGACGGCAACCTCAAGGTCCTCGTCGATCCGCCGCTCCAGGCTGCTCCGGCGTTCCCGGGCGGCCTCGAGCCGCTCTTCTGCGCGAATCTTCTGCTCACGCGCGCCTGCCATTGCTTCCATCGCAACCTTGGCGGCACGGTCGACTTCCGACTGGTCCAACTCAGCCTGCTGCAGCTGATCGTCCCGCGCCTTCTTTTCTTCCTCGGCCTTTGAAATCGCGGAGAAGAGATCCCGCCGCTTGAGCTCGATGTCTTCCGGCGCTTCCATCAGACCGGCACGTTCTTCTTCGGCCTCCTCGCGGCGTTCCTTGAGGACAGTGATCTGCTGGACTGCATTTGCCGCCCTGGTTTTCCAGCCGTCATACTCGCGCGCGATCGTCTCAAGCCGCCTATCGCGCATTTGCTGTTCGCGCGCGAGCCCCTCTGCGACCGCACGTGCTTCGGCCAACGCGCTTCGCGCTTCGCCGACCTCGCTCTGCAACTCCTCGATCTGCTCACGGTAGTTTGCGCTTTCAGGTGCTGTCTCCAGACGCTCTTCCGCCTCAAGCACCTGCTCGCGCGCCAATTCCGCTTCTTCGGCAAGACGTTCGGCGCGATCCTGCGCAGCAGCCTTTTTTGCCGACAGCTGCGAGATGGCGCGTTCGGCAGCAACAAGCGCTTCGCGCGCTGCCGCCGTCCGGCGCTGGCCGTCTCGCACCTTGCCTCGGGCGATCTGTTCCAGCTCGACGTTCTGGCGCACTTGCGTAGCGGCGGCTTCCAGATCCTGCTGTCTGGTGCCCAATTCGCGGCGTGCGGCTTCAATTTCGTCGGCAAGTTCAGCCAACCGGTTTTTCTGGGCAAGCCGCTGAGCGGCTGGTGTTGGCGCATTTGCTGCAATCACGAAGCCGTCCCAGCGCCACAGATCCCCTTCCCTGGAGACGAGCCGCTGGCCGGGTTTGAGCCTGGCCCGAAGCAACGGTCCTTCGTCCTGACCGACCACACCAATCTGTTTCAAGCGTCGCCCGAGTTCCTCGGGAGCAACCACGAAATCGGCCAGCGAACGTGCACCTGCCGGCAGGTCCGGATCCCCCTCGATCGGCAACGCGGAACCCCATTTCACAGCGGCCGTTTCATCGAGCGACGCATCGAGATCTTCTCCGAGCGCAGCACCAAGCGCGGTTTCAAAGCCCTGTTCCACCTGGATTTGCTCAACAACCGGCGTAAAATCCTGATCCGAATGCGCGTTCAAAACCTGGTCGAGTGTCCGCGCCTCCGTCTCAAGACCCTGCAATGCTTGCTGCGCTTCGCTGAGCGGTCCACGGGCAGACTGTTCCCGGTCTCTGGCCGCGCGTGTCGCGGTTTCCGCCTCTTCAACGGCAGCCTCGGCCTCCGCCAGAGCTTCGTCGGCAACTTCAAGCGCTTCGCGATTGTCTGCCACGCTGTCATGCTCGCCCATTTGCTGGTTCAGCGCGTCCAGTGCCTGGCGCGCCTCTTCAGCCTGGGCAACGAGCCTGTCAGCGCGCTGGCGGGCTTCGGCCACGGTGCGTTCCAGCTGCCGGCGCTCCGCGCTCGCACGGGCTTCGGCTGCGGTAAGATCGGAAAGCCTGTTTTCAAGCGCGCCCAGTGTTTCCTCGGTTTCAGCAACCTTTTCGCGCGCTGCAGCGGTGCGCTCTTGCACCATTTCGTTTTCTTCCAGCAGTTCGGCGCGCTCTTCGGAAAGCCGTTCCAGGACCTCGTCGTTCTCCGACACCATCGACTGTTCGCGGCCTATGTCCTCTGAAAGTTGCGCCAGCCGCCGTTCCAGGTCCTGGAGCCGTTCCTTCACCCGGCGTTCCTCGGCATCCAACTCGTTGCGCGCAATCACAAGACGCTGGAGAGCGGCCGCAGCCTTGACCGCCTCGTCCCTGAGTTCGGGCAATTTGTGAGCGGCGATTGCCTGCACACGGGCGCTTTCCGCCTGCAAAGCGGTCGCCTCGTTCACCTGCTTTTGCGCTTCGGCGAAGTGGGTTTCTGCTGCGTTAAGCGCATCCCGCGCTTCAATCCAACGGATGTAAAGAATGGATGCTTCTGCGGCCCGGATTTCGGAAGACAGGTTGCGATAGCGGGACGCCTGGCGTGACTGGCGCCGGAGATTGTCGAGCTGGCCGTCGATCTGAAGCAGAACGTCTTCCAGCCGTTCCAGGTTCTGTTCGGCGCCGCGCAGGCGGATCTCGGCCTCGTGGCGGCGGGAATGGAGCCCGGAAATGCCGGCGGCTTCTTCAAGGATCTGGCGCCGCGCCGTCGGTTTGGCCGCAATCAGCTCACCGATTTGGCCTTGGCGCACCATGGCCGGTGAACGTGCACCGGTCGAGGCATCGGCAAAGAGCAATTGCACGTCGCGTGCGCGCACATCCTTGGTGTTGATCTTGTAGTTGGAACCCTGCTCGCGCTCGATCCGCCGGCTGACTTCAAGCATGTCCGCGTCGTTGAAGGCGGTCGGCGCGGTGCGATCCTGGTTCTCCAGGAAAAGCGTAACTTCGGCAGTGTTGCGGGCGGGGCGATTGAGGCTTCCGGAGAAGATCACATCGTCCATGCCGGAGGCGCGCATGTTCTTGTAGGAATTCTCGCCCATCACCCAGCGCAGGGCCTCGACGAGATTGGACTTGCCGCAGCCGTTCGGACCGACCACTCCGGTCAGCCCGTCACCGATGATGAATTCGATGGACTCGACAAAGGATTTGAAGCCGACGATGCGGAGCTTGGAAAACCTCATCGGCGCCCACCCCTTCTCCAGGCGAGCGCCGCGCAAATATCGTTCAGGTCAGGACAAGGGAACCCGTCCGGCGGACAAACCGCCGGTTTACAGATATTCCTCGATGATCTTGCCCATCTCGTCAATCGACAGAGCCCCTGAGTGCTTTGCGCCGTTGATGAAGAATGTCGGCGTCGAGTTCACGCCAAACTCATTCGCAGCACGATCTCTCACTGCATTAACTGCGTCGAGCAAACCCTGATTCGTCAAGCATTCCTCAAAGGACTCCTGTGTAAATCCGATCTGTTTGGAAAAGTCGAGCAGGGATTGGTAGGGATTGTCGCTAAATGCCCAGGTCCGCTGGTTTTCGAACATTGTATCCACAATGTTGAAATATTTGTCCGCCGGCGCGCAACGGGCCAGCATGAATGCGGCTGCCGCAACCGGATCCAGCGGGAATTCGCGGAAGATGAAGCGCACCTTGCCGGTGTCGACATATTGCTCCTTGAGGTCTTTGTAGGTGCCCTTGTGGAAGTTTGCACAGTGTCCACAGGTCATGGAGGCGTATTCGATGACAGTGACCGGTGCGTCTTCCTGGCCCAGGATCTTGTCGCCAAGCGGGCCCGGTTTGAGCAGTTCTTCCTGGTCAACGGTTTGCGCGAGGGCCGGAGCGCCGGCAGCGATACTGAAAGCTGCGGTCGCCAGGGCCGTGGTTTTGAGAAACTGTCTGCGGGTCTGGGTCACGAGGATCGTCCTGTCACTGAGTTGGAGCGCGGCACCTCCCGGTACCGTTTCTGCCGCTTCATTTGCCCCTTCGGGCATTCGGCGTCAACAACGCTTATCAAATGTGGCAGGAGAGAGGACGCCGCAACTGTTTGTTTCACGATGATGTTATGGCCGCGTTACCGCACCCCGGCGGCACAACGCCGCGCAGTTCAGGCGGCTTTGCCCGCGTTTTTCGCGATGACTTGAGCACCCAGTTTCTTCAACGCGTCACGCAGACGTCCGTTTTCAACACCTTCGAGGCTTTTCTCAAGTTTTTGCTCTTCTGAATCCGTCAGCGGTCTCAAAGGCTTGCGCTCATGCGCTTGCTTGACCTGAACCGGCTTCTGAAGAATTTTGATCCGCCCGACCGCAGCCCAACCGTAAAAGGTGTTGATCCGCTCAATCACCTGGGAACTGTCATGAGACAGCATCAAGGCCGTGGCACCGTCCGTATGGACAACAAGCGTTGCTGGCTGCGGCGCTGCTTCAGGATCGCTCCGATCCGGTTGGCGCGGCCAGACAAGCTTGTCCGGCTGAACACGTGTTCCGTAGCGCTCGCCGACGATATCCACCCAGGCGGCGACGATGTCGACCGAGGCGAAACCGCGTTTACGACAAGCAGGCGTCATCGCCTTGCCGACAAGGTCAGCAAGCAATTTGGCCTCTTTAGGCTTGTTTTGCGCATTTGCCTTTGTCACGCTGTCGACCTACTTCCTCAACCGATTCACCGGTCGGTGCCGTTATAACCCGGACTGCAGACTGAGGTGTTGTGTCTCAATAGAATACGACAAAAAGACGACGAATACTTAACGGTCATCCTTCACATGATCACATCTTCCCAAGTTGTCCCCAGGCTATCCAAGGTCGACCCAATGCATTCGTCAATGAGTACACACCGGATCACATGCCCTCTGCTTCCTTAAGTCAATTGCTCCTGCACTGGTACGACAGACACGCCAGACGCCTACCCTGGCGGGTGGGGCCGGAGGACCGGAAACTGGGTGAAATCCCGGATCCCTACAGGATCTGGCTTTCTGAAGTCATGCTTCAGCAAACGACCGTTGCCGCGGTGAAAGACTACTTCGAGAAATTCACCAGGATCTGGCCGACCGTAAACGACCTTGCAGCGGCTGAAGAAGAGGACGTGATGAAAGCCTGGGCGGGCCTGGGCTATTATTCCCGCGCCAGAAACCTGAAAAAATGCGCTGAGGCAGTCGCGCACGAACACAGCGGGCAGTTTCCCGAGACAGAAGAGGATCTGCTGAAGCTTCCCGGTATCGGCCCATATACCGCAGCTGCCATTGCAACAATTGCGTTTGACCGGCACGCAGCGGTGGTTGACGGCAATGTCGAACGGGTGCTGACGAGGCTCAAACAGATCGAAACACCCCTTCCCGATGCCAAGCCGGAGATCAGAGCGGTCATGGCGAACCTGACACCGCAGGGCCGTCCAGGTGACTTCGCCCAGGCCGTGATGGATCTGGGAGCAACGATCTGTACGCCCAAGCGGCCTGCCTGCGGACTTTGCCCGTGGATGGAAAACTGCCTGGTACAAAATTCCAGCCTGGCCGAAACCTTGCCGAGAAAGGCACCGAAAAAGGAAAAACCGATCCGTTTTGGAGCCGCCTTCGTCGTGGTGGATAAAAGCTCCGGCGCAGTGCTTTTGCGGCGTCGACCACCCAAGGGATTGCTTGGTGGCATGAGCGAAGTTCCCGGAACGGACTGGTCTGAGACATTCGTTATTTCAAACGCTCTGGAACATGCCCCCTTCTCCGCCGAGTGGACAAAGCGAACTGGCGAAGTGAAACACACATTCACGCATTTTCATCTGCGGCTGACTGTGTTCCGCGCCGACACGCCGCAAGACGTTCTGGGTCAGGTGGACGGCGCCTGGTGGTCTGAGGCCACATCGCTGGATGAGGAAGCCCTGCCGACGGTCATGCGGAAGGTTCTCGCGGTCGCTCTGGACTGATCAGTCAAACGACCGGATGGACGAAATCACTTGCAGAGACGTGATTTTGCGGCTTGAAGGTTTGTTCCAATGTCAGTGGAACAGTAGGCATGTTTACGTCTTCCCAACCCTCCCTCTTCACTCCTGCCGAATGCGCCGAAATCATCCGGCTCCGCGAAACGGAAACACGGGATTCCGGCGGACTGGTCGGGGGCGTTCAGCAAGGTGAGATCCGGCGTGCAAAAATAAGCTGGCTGGATGATGAAGGGTCTGCGTCCTGGGTCATGCAGCGGATCATGGGTGCGGTCGCCAAGGCCAACCGGGAAACGTTCAACTTCGACATCACCGAGTTCCGCGAAAAGCTGCAGGTTGCGGCCTATGACGAGAGCGAGGCGGGTCACTACGACTGGCATTCCGACATCGGCGAAGGACAGATCGCACAGTTCCGCAAGGCAACCATCGTGACGCAATTGTCACCGCCGAACGCCTATGAAGGCGGTGGTCTGGAAGTCAATCTCGGCAGCCGTGTACTGACGGCTGACAGAGAACAGGGCAGCGCCACGCTTTTTGCCAGTTTCATGCTGCACCGGGTGATCCCGGTGACAAAGGGCACCCGCTATTCCCTGACCTGCTGGAGCCACGGTCCGAGGTTCCGCTGAAAGCGGATCGCCTGTTCTGCACTGTCCCGGACCCGATCCCGGACCTATTGCGAAGTCAGGCATGCCCCGGATCGAGGCCGCAGTGGCTTATCTTCTTCGCGCCTGCGTGCGCCCGCGACGCAGAAGCGACGCTTTCAGATCAGTTTAACAAGCGTGTAAATCCTTCATCACTTTTTCCTCATCCACCGTGACGCACCGGGCGTAGAGGCACCGACACAGGTACTCGATCAACGTCTTGGATCCGCACGGGAAATTCGGTTTTCCCGGAGCGCTAACCCCTTGCCTGTGCCCTGTTACGGGAGTGAGTCATGAAAATTATCCAGAAACTCGTATTTGCCCTTCTTCTCGTCCTGCCTCTGTCCGCCGCCAAGGCCGGCCAGAAGGACATCGTCGACACCGCTGTCGGCGCTGGATCGTTCAACACCCTTGTTGCTGCTGTTCAGGCTGCCGGCCTTGTCGACACGCTGAAAGGCGACGGCCCCTTCACCGTATTTGCCCCGACTGACGAAGCTTTCGCAGCACTGCCGGAAGGCACCGTTGAGAACCTGCTGAAGCCGGAAAACAAGGACCAGCTCGTCGCGATCCTCACCTATCACGTAGTGCCGGGCAAAGTGATGTCTTCCGATATCGCAGGCAAGAAAGCTGAAGTTGCTTCCGTCGAAGGCAGTGAAATCTCCGTTGACGCGACTGATGGCGTTAAGGTCGATGGCGCGAAAGTTGTAACCGCCGACATCGAAACCTCCAATGGCGTTATCCACGTCATCGACGCAGTGATCCTGCCGAACTCCTAAGGCGCAGACGGGTACATCCTCAGCCCCATCATGTACCCTCTGACGGCGCGGCCTTGCGAAAGGCCGCGCCTTTTTTGTGTTCCCCGAGACCCCATTTTTTGTGTTTCCATCGTCCTGGGGCTTGCGTTGCAGATCACCGCGGCAGATGCTCCTGCGACAAATGAACAAAATAGCAATTCAGCGCTGGACATACTTCTTAGAATAATTCTAAAGTGCGTCACGATTTCGAAATAAAGAGAGGTTGCCATGAAGGGAAGCGAAAAAGTTATCGAGCGCTTGAACGAGGCGCTGTTTCTGGAGCTGGGTGCGATCAACCAGTATTGGCTGCACTACCGCCTTTTGAGCGACTGGGGCTTTGCGCGTCTTGCGAAAAAAGAGCGTGAAGAATCGATCGAGGAAATGCATCACGCGGACAAGCTGACCGACCGGATCATCTTTCTGGAAGGTCATCCGAACATGCAGAAAGTCGCCCCGCTTCGCATCGGCCAGAACGTGAAAGAAGTTCTGGAATCGGATCTCGCCGGCGAATACGACGCGCGCACATCCTACAAGAAGTCCCGCGAGATCTGCCGCGAGGAAGGCGACTACGTTTCCATGGCGCTCTTTGAGGAGCTTCTGGCAGATGAGGAAGGTCATATCGACTTCCTCGAAACGCAACTTGAGCTTCTTGAGAAGATCGGCGAAGAGCGTTACGGCCTCTTGAATGCCGCCCCGGCAGACGAAGCCGAGTAAGCGAATACTCTCTTCAGGTATTTCGAACGCGCGCCCGAAATGGCGCGCGTTTTTTTAATCCACTTCGACCTCCCTAACGTAAAGTTAACAAGCGCAGAGGAGGCGAACATCATGAAAGATAAAGTGAAACAGCTGGCGGACATGCTCGAGGCGCAAATCCTGATCCTGGTCAGTTCGGGCCATCACAGGGAAGCCGATGTTGCCAGGCAGGAAGTCGCCTCTCTCAGGCTGCTCGCCGAAGTCTCCGACTGACTCGATTTACTGAAACGCGGTTTCGGCAAAGCTCCTGAGTTTGCGCGAATGCAGCCGCTCGGCGGTCATGTTGCGCATCTTTTCAAGCGCGCGAATACCGATCTGAAGATGCTGGGCAACCTGGCGCTTGTAAAAGTCCGTCGCCATGCCCGGCAGTTTCAGTTCGCCATGAAGCGGCTTGTCGGAGATGCATAGCAGCGTTCCGTAGGGAACGCGGAAGCGAAAGCCGTTGGCAGCAATCGTGGCCGACTCCATGTCGAGGGCGATCGCACGCGACTGCGAGAAGCGCTTAACCAGCTCCGGCTGATCCCAAAGCTCCCAGTTCCTGTTGTCGAGCGACACGACCGTACCCGTCCGCATCACCCGTTTCAGCTCGTAACCGTCGATCCCTGTAATTTCGGCGACCGCGTCTTCCAGCGCGACCTGGACTTCGGCGAGCGGCGGGATCGGAACCCAGGTCGGCAGGTCCTGATTAAGCACATTGTCATCCCGCACATACCCATGCGCCAGAACATAATCGCCTAGGGTCTGGCTGTTTCTGAGGCCAGCGCAGTGGCCGAGCATCAGCCAGACGTGGGGCCTGAGAACGGCAACGTGGTCGGTAATCGTCTTGGCATTGGACGGGCCGACGCCGATATTGACCATGGTAATGCCACCGCCATCCGCCCGCTTCAGATGGTAAGCCGGCATTTGTGGCAGCTTGGCCGGTTCGCTTCCGCAGGAGGGCTCGCTTTCGCCGGCTTCCGTAATCAGGTTTCCAGGTGCCACAAAGGCCTCGTAGCCGCTGTCCGGATCCGTCAGGAGTTCCTTCGACATGCGGCAGAATTCATCAATGTAGAACTGATAGTTGGTGAAGAGCACATAGTTCTGGAAATGCTCAGCAGCCGTTGCCGTGTAGTGCTGCAGCCTGTGCAACGAATAGTCGACACGGGGCGCGGTGAACGAGGCGAGCGGCATGACGCCGTCGATCGGCTCATAAGTTCCGTTGGCGATGGAATCGTCCATCACCGTCAGATCCGGCAAATCGAAGATGTCCGCCAACGGCCGGGTCAGGTTGGCGGCGGCCGCCCCACCTTCCACATGCGTGCCGTCATAAAACGCAAAATGAAGCGGGATCGGCATATCGCTGTCGCCGACAAGGATCGGCACATCATGGTTGTTCATGAGCAGCGAGAGCTGCGTTTCCAGATAGTGACGGAACAGATCCGGACGCGTGATCGTGGTGGCGTGGGTGCCGGGGCCCGACACGAACCCATAGGACAACCGGCTGTCGAGGCGGACATGGCTGTCTGTCACGACCCGGACCTGCGGATAATAAGCCCGCACGCGCTCGTCGATCTCCTGCCCTTCGAGAAGGTCGTTGAAATGCGAACGCAAAAAAGCCGTGTTCGCTTCGAAGATTTCAATCAGCCGATTGACGGCATTGGTCGCATCCGTGAACACTTCGAGCGGATGAGACGGCGCGAGCCGCATGCGCCGCGCGCCCATTGGAAAATCGCTGTTGATCAAGTTGGACATGATGGTCTCCTTATTGTTGTTATGGGGAGCACAGTCCCGCCTCGCGTTCCGTCGGTCAATAGATCTAGCATCAGTTTTTGAATTTTTTTTCGCAAAGAGAAAATTTCTGCACCTCTGTCGGTCTCGAAAGTCTGAAAGCAGCGCGGTCATTCGCAAGCCGTGCCAGGTGCCGTCCGATCCGGCAGGGTGAAGCGCAAGCCGTATTCGCGCGTGCACCAACGGTCTTTCCGCACGCACACATTGCCGATACTATTCGGAAGAATTCTGATCAGGAGCTTCCCATGAAACGTATCCTTTTGAGCCTTGCGGTCGCGCTTTCGTCAACGCTAGGGGCCGGACTTGGCGCGTTTGCCGCCGACCTGCCTGATCTGGGTGGGCAGGAAGTCGTCATTGCCTCGGAGAACACCTACCCGCCGCTGCAGTTTGTCGATCCGAAGACCGGTGAGCCGGCCGGCTGGGAATACGAGGCGGTTGCGGAAATCGCGAAGCGGCTGAACATGGACGTCACCTACGAGAATGTCAGTTGGGACGCGATGATCCCGGCCATTTCCGCCGGCGAGTACGATGTCGCCATGAACGGCATCACCATCCGTGAGGACAGGGCCGAAAAAGTCGCCTTCTCCGATCCATATATGCGTTCCGAGATGTTCATGCTTGTGCGGGCCGATGAGGACCGTTTCACCGATCCCAAGGGTTTTGCGGACAACAAGGATTTCCTAGCCGGCGCGCAGCCCGGCACGACACCCTTTTATGTCACCGTCTACGAGGTTCTTGATGGCGATGAAGCCAATCCGCGCATCAAGCTCTTTGAAACGTTTGGTGCTGCTGTACAGGCGCTGAAGGTCGGCGATGTCGATCTGGTGCTGACGGACAGTACGGGTGGCCAGGGCTACGTCAACGCCAACCCGGACACGTTCAAGCTGATCGGCGATCCGATGGGAACGGAAGATTTCGGCTTTATTTTTCCCAAGGGGTCCGAGCTGATCGAGCCGTTCAATGCTGCCATTGCCAGCATGCGCGAAGACGGCACGATCGATGCCCTCAACAAGAAGTGGTTCTTCGACTACAAGGCCGGCCAATAACACACGCCGCCTGACCGTCCGGTGGTGGACTATCCATTAAGTGGCCGGTATCGGGAAATCCGATACCGGCCATTTTCAGTTTCCGCATGGCGGCTCCGTTCAACAACATTGCGAACCCGCGCATCATCCAGCTTCAGGCAGCATCATGAACCGTGCAAAGACTTCAGCCTCGACAAAGCAACAAGACTTTCCCTATTGGCTTGTTGCCGCCTGCTGCATCGCGGCGTTTCTGCTGTTCCAGATCGGCACCGACGAGATCTACACGCAAGTGATGGCCACGGTGTCGCGCGGCATCGGCCTGACAATCTTCGTGACGCTGGTTGCCTTCTTTCTGGCGTCCGTCATTGGCCTTTTGCTGGCCCTGGCCTCGCTGTCCGGGTCCGTCATCCTGCGGCAAAGTGCGCGGTTCTATATCGAGATCGTACGCGGCCTGCCGATCATCGTGCTGCTGCTCTACATCGCCTTTGTGGGCACACCCCTGCTTGTCGCCGCGATCAACGCCGTTCTTGAGCCGCTTGGCGTCGGCACGATGCGCACCAGGGACTTCCCCTTGCTGTGGCGCGCAATCGTCGCCCTGATGATCGGCTATTCCGCCTTCATCGCGGAAGTCTTTCGCGCCGGCATTCAGGCCGTTGACAAGGGCCAGATCGAGGCAGCCGAGGCACTCGGCATGAACCGCTGGCTGCGCTTCCGCCTGATCATCTTTCCGCAAGCGCTCAAAACAATCCTTCCGCCGCTCGGCAACGATTTTGTTGCGATGATCAAGGACAGTTCTCTGGTGTCGGTCCTTGGTGTCGCCGACATCACCCAGCTCGGCAAGGTCTACGCCGCAGGGTCCTTCCGCTATTTTGAGACTTACAACGTGGTCGCCCTGATCTATCTGATGATGACCATCACACTGTCCCTCGCCTTGCGGCGGTTCGAGCGATCCAGGGACGTTGGGGGGCGCTCTTAACTGCTTGATTGTCATTCCCGCACCCGCTTCCGCGGGTGTAAACTCCGGCAAGAGTTCACTGAACACTGAAGCTCGTGATTTTTCTCCAACACCGGGGTTTCTGGATCCCGGCCTTCCGCTGCGCTGCAGCCGGGATGACACACTTACAATTGGCAAAGCCTTTCCTAGCCCTAATCGGTTTTTCCCTGACTATTGGAAAAGCAGTGCTTAAATGAGTCTTGGACACGAGCGAGACAACACCTAACGGAGAACAGGCGGATGCGATCCTTTGACAACGTCGAGGCTCTTGCCGCGCAAAAGAAGGGCGGAGAGGAGCGCCTGGCGAAACTGCTGGCGGAACACAATCTGCCCAAGTCAAAGTCCGAGCTTGAAAAAATCGGCGACGACCGCTGGCTTGCCATGTTCACGAAGTGCGTGTTCCAGGCCGGGTTCAGTTGGAAGGTGATCGAACAGAAGTGGCCGGGTTTCGAAGAGGCTTTTGAAGGTTTCGACATCGCCCGCCTGACATTCCTTCCCGACGAAGATTTCGAAGCTCTGACGAAGGACACCCGGATCGTGCGGAACGGCGCCAAGATAAAGGCCGTTCAGGACAATGCCCTGTTCCTGAAGGATCTCGCCGCTGAACATGGCAGCGCGGCCAAGTTTTTTGCCGACTATCCGGCAGAGGACCAGATTGGCTTGATGGAGCTGATGAAAAAGCGCGGAAGCCGGCTCGGCGGCACGACCGGGCAACTTGCGCTCCGGTTCATGGGCAAGGAGAGTTTTATTCTGACAGGAGACGTCGTTAACGCCCTGATGCGCGAAAATGTCATTGAGAATGATCGCATGTCGAAAAAAAATCTGAAGGAGATCCAGGCCGCCTTTAACGATTGGAAAGCGACTTCCGGACGTACTCTCAACGAAATCAGCAGAATTCTGGCGTTTTCGGTTGGGACAGGCCATTAACCTCTCATTCAACTTTTACGAATGTAAACAAAGCCTTGATTCAAAGGATTTTTTTCTTTTCGTGACTTAACCGCTGATTTACCAAACCCGGTAACCATGACACTCGAAATTGCGTGAGGTATTGCGTCGCAATGAGTGTACAGCGTACCGGGGTGTCCTTGGCGGCACCCCATCCGACTAAGAACCGGGAGGCATCCGCTTCCTGGATGAATACGATCCTGAAGGGCGACTGCGTGGCCGCCCTTGAGACATTGCCGTCCCAATCCGTGGACCTGGTCTTTGCGGATCCCCCGTATAATCTGCAGCTTGGCGGTGACCTGCACCGGCCGGACCAGTCCAAGGTTGACGCCTGCGACGACCACTGGGACCAGTTCGAGAGCTTTCAAGCCTATGACAGCTTTACCCGGGCCTGGCTGCTCGCGGTCCGGCGGGTGATGAAACCGGACGGCTCGCTTTATGTGATCGGCTCCTATCACAACATCTTCCGGGTCGGCGCGATGCTGCAGGATCTGGGCTTCTGGATCATGAACGACATTGTCTGGCTGAAGTCCAACCCGATGCCGAACTTTCGCGGCAAGCGGTTCACCAATGCCCATGAGACCATGATCTGGGCGGTGAAGTCGAAAGATGCCAAGCCGACTTTCAACTATGACGCCCTGAAGACTTTCAACGAAGACCTGCAGATGCGGTCCGACTGGCACCTGCCGCTGTGCACCGGTGCGGAAAGACTGAAGGACGGAAACGGCCAGAAGGTTCATCCGACGCAGAAGCCGGAGGCCCTGCTCTACAGGGTGTTGACCGCGTCCTCGAAACCCGACGACGTGGTGCTTGATCCTTTCTTCGGCACCGGGACAACCGGTGCGGTCGCGAGAAAGCTCGGCCGCAACTTTGTCGGCGTCGAACGCGAGCAGGACTATATCGATGCGGCGATGGCCCGGATTGAGGCAATCGAACCGGGCGACAGCGAAGCGCTTGAAATGCAGCAGGGCAAACGCGCACAAAAGCGCATCCCGTTCGGCACGCTTCTGGAAAACGGCCTTTTGTCACCGGGAACGGAGCTCTCTTGCTCCCGGGGCAAACATATTGCCATCGTTCGCGCTGACGGCTCGCTGAAGTCCGGAGAGCACACCGGCTCGATCCACAAGGTCGGTGCGCTGGTGCAGGGACAGGAGGCCTGTAACGGCTGGACCTTCTGGCACACGATGGACGGTGCCTCGAAGGCTCCAATCGACGAACTGCGCAAGGAAATCAGATCCCGCCTGCAGGCATAAGCAGGCTGACAAGCAGAAGCCAACTTCGCGATCCCCGCGATCACCACTTCAGCCCCGCCTCTATTTGGAGGCGGGGTTTTTCTTTTCGGAATGCCTTATGCCAGTTTCTCAAGCAGATCGGCCAGCGCCTGGGGCTCAGTCACCATGGCGTCGTGCCCGGTTGCGATCTCCTCGACCGGCCAGCCGAGTTTCTGCGCGCGATCCAGGGCAACGACCGCTGGCCGGTACGGCGGATCGGTGCAGTGAATATAGTCGGCAGGAAGACTGTTTCCGACCGGGTACTTCAGATCGAGCGCGGTCGTGAATGTCTTGAATGGATGCGGGGTCAGCCGGGGTTCGACAAAGGCGACATCCTCCGGACGGGTCACCCCGAAACTCTCTGCAGGAGCCGGCGGCAGCGAGAGACCGCCGCTGGTTCTTTGAGCCAGAGCCGCACGGTCGTCCGCCATATCCTTCGGCAAGAGGCTGAACCACGTCTCACCGGTCCCGAGCATGATCGCGTCGAGATAGATCAGCCTTGCGATCCTCTCCGGAACGATATCGGCAGCGCCCGTGATCGGTATTCCGCCAAAACTGTGCCCGACAAGCACAACATCGCGAAAATCCTCGAACCGAAGATGCTCAACGATGTCCTCGACAAAAGTCTGGATCGTGATGTCCGGTGACATCAAGTGCGATCGCTCGCCAAGGCCCGTCTGGGTCGGCGCCGTGACGCGATGCCCGCGCGCGCGCAAAATGGCGGCAACACGCTCCCAGCACCAGCCGCCGTGCCAGACGCCATGAACGAAAACGAAAGTCCTGGGATCCATCAAAATTCTTTCAGTACTTACAATAACTATTCAGCAGCTTCCGACGCCGGTTCATAGCCCCGCAACTGTTTCAACTTGTGCCCGACCTCGACAATCGCTTCGAGGGCCGGGATCAACTCTTCTCCCAACGCGGTCAGCTCATATTCGACCGATGGCGGGGAAGTCGGGCGCACGTGGCGCAAAAGGACGCCGCGTTCCTCAAGCTCTGACAGGCGCGCGGAAAGCACTTTTGACGACACCGGCGGGATGTCTGACTTGAGCTCGTTGAAACGGCGCGGACCGGCTCTCAAACTCCAGATGACATTGGGCGCCCAAGCGCCCGCGATCACTTGCATGCACTCCGTCAGAAGGCACGGCTCCGGTGGCTTCGGGCTGCGGTTCTTGCGCATTTTCAGGGCCATTTTGCCTGTAACTCCGCCGAAATCAGGTTTCTTCAGGGTAACTCGAAAAACATAGTTACCGTTGGTTACCTACTTGTCAACAGTGACCGAAACAAACACCTTCCTGTCATCGAAACACCCGATGGAGCAAAACGATGAAACTGTTCTACAAACCCGGTGCCTGTTCCATGGCAGCGCATATTCTGCTGAACGAAACCGGTGCAGACTATCAATTGGAGAAGGTCGACACCGACGCGGGAACCACCGAAACCGGCGCGTCCTACCTGGAAACAAACCCGCGCGGCTACGTGCCAGCGCTGAAACTGGATGACGGCGCGGTTCTGACCGAAAATGTCGCGATCCTGCACTGGATCGGGGAACAGTTCCCGGACGTGGCACCGGGCAATGACAACCAGCCTCTGCAACGCTATCGCCAGCTGGAACTCCTGAGCTTCCTGTCTTCCGAGTTGCACAAGGCCTTCAGCCCCTATTTTTCCGGCAAGACGTTCTCTGAAAGCGAGCAGGCGGCCAACCGGAAGAAGCTCGATGCGAAACTCGGTCAGTTCGAAAACCTGTTGGAAAGCACCTCCCCCTTTCTGCTCGGCACCACGTTTTCCGTCGTTGACGCCTATGCGTTCGTGATCCTGAACTGGACGAATTTCATTGGCGTCTCTCTGGACGGCTGGCCGCAGACCAAGGCCTATGTCGCACGGATCGGTGCGCGCCCGTCCACCCGCAAGACCCTGGCAGAAGAAGGACTGGCCGCATGAGCACCGCGATTGCAGACGTCAACGCCGTCATCAAGAACTATTTCGACGCGCTTTATCACTGCGACACCGGCCTGCTGCAGAAGGTGTTTCATCCAAAAGCGGTCTATGCGACTGCGGATGAAACACCCCTCCTCCACCGGACGATGGAAGACTACGTTCCAGTGGTTGCTGCCCGCGTATCGCCAGCCTCCCGCGGCGAAGCCCGCAAGGACGTCGTCGATGAAATCCAGCTTGCGGGGGACAACACCGCCTTCGCCCGCGTCCGCTGCACAATGGCCGGGAATGACTATGTCGACTTCCTGACCTTCGTCCGCGAGGAAGGAAGCTGGCGGATCATGGCCAAGATTTTCCAGATGACCCCTGCACAAGAGAAAGGCGTCTGAACATGCCTTATGTGAACATACAGGTGACCCGTGAAGGCGTCAGTCCCGACCAGAAAGCGCAGCTTATCAAAGGGGCGACCGATCTGCTGGTCAACGTGTTGGGCAAAACCCCTGCGACCACCTTTGTGGTGATCGATGAGGTCGAGATGGAAAACTGGGGGATCGGCGGTGTGCCCGTGGAAGCGTTTCGGGCGAAAGCTTCCGTGAAGAACCGCTAGCTACAGATCGTCGAAAGCCGGGTCCCTGCCCGGCTTTCCCGGCACGCTCAGCAGGGATTTGTGAACCATCGAGCCAATCAAAGGTTGCAAAGCCTTTTCGTGAATGCTCAGTGTGCGCATTCAAAAGAGGCCTCAAACCGTCGTCTGTCTTCCAATGCCGCGCGTCCTTTATCAGACAATTCTGGGCGATAGCTTCAAGCAAGTCCCAGCCCCAATCCAGGAAATGCACACCTTTGCCAGACGCGCCACCGGGACGGCGACTGTCTGGTGGGGAGCATCGCCTGCAGCCCGCTTGATTTGTCGTCTGGCATCCCTTCCGCAAGCGCAAACCAATGCACGGATTGAAACGTCGTTTACAGAAATTGATGGCGGAGAACGCTGGGTGCGCAAGTTTGATGGTCAGCCGTTCATGACCGACATGATCGCAGGCAAAGACGAAGCATTTCCCTGCATGCTGGAACGGCTTGGACCTTTCCTCTTCAAGATGCGTGTTACGCCAAGTTCCGCCGGTATCGACCTTACACCGGAACACGTATTCCTCGGGCCGCTGAAGATTCCGAAAACACTCGCGCCGAGGGCAACCGGCCGTGAGCGTGTTGAAGACGACCGCTACCGCTTGTCCGTCGAAGTCTGCTTTCCGCTTGTCGGCAAGGTATTCGGCTATGAGGGAACGATCGAGCCTTGCGAACTGGTATCTGATCACGAAACCGAGGGGTCGCCTTCCTCCACCCAAAGCCGGTCAACGCCGGGCGTTTAATACAACGACTGAACGCGGCGCCGGTCATCCCGGTTAGCCGCGCAAGCGGCAAGACCGGGACCCAGTACTCCGTATGGCTGGCGACTGAAAAAGTCTGTTTGACAAGAGTTTACTGGATCCCGGCCCTGCGCTTCGCTCCAGCCGGGATGACAACTTCAAGGTTCGCAAATTGCCCCACGGGACCCAACGTCCACGAAACCGGACAACAGTCGGTCAAGCCATGGCATGACCTCGATATTGGACGGTCGGCAAGTAGTCACGTCGTCAGCTCCTGGTCCGCCAACCTCTCTGTATGCACTCACTCAAATCCAACCAACGCCTTCCGCCTTTTGCCGACCGAAACCGCCAGCCGGTCATTGGCCTTCAGATCTCCGGTACCGATCCGGCGGCGGGGGTCGTCGATGATCCGGTTGTTGAGCCGGACACCGCCGCCCTCCACAAGGCGCCGGGCTTCGCCGTTGGATTCTGCAAAGCCAATTGCCACCACCAGTTCGAGCAGGCCGAGACCGTCGGCCAGTTTCTTAAGCGGCAACCTGTGCGTCGGCTCCAGAATCTCGCCTTCCCTGGCAAACAGGGCGTCTCCCTGCTGCAGCGCGGCCCGGGCTTCCTCAGGCCCGTGGACGATTGTCGTGACCTGGGTTGCCAGGATCTTCTTGGCCTCGTTCAGCTCCGCACCTTGCAGGGCGGACAGGCGTTCGACTTCGCTGATCGGAAGTTCGGTGAAGAGACGCAGGAACTTGCCCACATCGGCATCCGCCGTGTTGCGCCAGAACTGCCAGAAACCGAAGGGCGAAAGGTGTTCCGGATGCAGCCACACAGCGCCCGCAGCCGTCTTGCCCATCTTGGAACCGCTTGCAGTCGTCAAGAGGGGCACCGTGAGGCCGTGCAGCTTGCGGCCGTCACGGCGGCCGAGTTCCACTCCGTTGACGATGTTGCCCCACTGGTCGGAGCCACCAACCTGCAGCCGGCAGTCGTGACGCTTGGCAAGTTCGAGAAAATCGACGGCCTGCAGCATCATGTAGCAGAACTCCAGCACGGTCAGCGGCATTTGGGCGTCGAGCCGGGATTTGACGCTGTCGAACGTCATCATGCGGTTGACGGTGAACTGGGAGCCATAATCGCGGAGAAATTCCAGGAAGCGAAACTCGTTGAGCCACTCCGCGTTGTCGACCAGCAGGGCACCGTCCGGACCGTCCATGTCGACGAGACGTTCGACCGAGCGGCGGATGGTCGCGATGTTTGCCGATATCTGGCGCTGCTCCAGCAGCGGACGCGCGTCATTGCGGAAGCTCGGATCGCCGATCTGGCTGGTGCCGCCGCCAAGGACGATGATCGGACGGTGACCGAGTTTCTGCAGCCAGCGCATGGTCATCAGCGGCATCAGGTGACCCACATGCAGGCTCGCGGCCGTGGCATCGAACCCGGCATAGGCGGTGAGCGGGCCCTCTGAAAGGGTCTTGTCGAGCGCCTCGACATCGGTGCACTGGTGCACGAGGCCGCGTTCCAGAAGCACGGCGAGCGCTTCCGATTTTAGCTTGGTCGCCGGTTTCCCGGCTTCAATCATATGCTTGATCATGTTCGGCTTCCTGGTTTCCCCGCCAGGAGCCTCTTTGAAACCAAAAAGCCGCCTGACGCGGCGGCTTTTTTGAGGTTTCTATGAAAAGAGCAAGATCCTACGCAGCCGCCGGTATGTCGGTGACGTAATAAAAATACACGAAGGATGCTGTCATCTTGGTCATGGCATTTTAAATGCGCGAAGGCGTGATCAGAGTCAAGCAGGGAATTTCAACCGAACATTTGAGCGCTTCAGGTGTTGCAAATTTTCAAGACAGACCCAGTTCACTTTCCCCTCGGGACAGAATGATCGGAACGATCAAGTCCTCTTCGTCCGACAAGTGCTGCTTCAGCCCCATGAGGAGCGCGTTGCTGACGGCGGCGTATTCGTCGGTGGCTCTCAGGATCGCATCCTTGTCTTCCGACTGCAGCCGGGTCAGCAGGGTGTTGGCGCTGTCAACCACAGCCTCAATCCGCTGGTGGATCTGTTCATGGTCAGATTCCAGCAGTTCGAAGCCTGGTAGCAGGCGCTTTTCCGCCTCCATGAATACGGGGAAATAGTGATGATCCTCGATCATGTGGTGGTTGTGCAATTCGGACAGGAAGTGCTGGAGCTGTGGTGCGAACATCCCGGCGAACCTTTGCGGCGGTATCTGTCCCTCGCGGAACTGTCGCAGCATCGCAATCAGGGTGTTGCCGTGATTGCGAAAGCCGTCATGACGGTTCAGCCAGAATTCGGTGAGCGGGCCAAGGTTGCCATGTGCCAACCATTGATCCCTCGGGAACGCCTCAAGAAGGAACAGCCATTCCGATGGCAGATCCTGGCGGTGGTCCAGGTCAAGCGGGTTGGTCATGTATGCGTTCGGCCTTCTTTGCTGCCTCAACAGATGCGTCAATTCAGTCGGTTTGCGCCGACTTACACGAAGCGCGATCATGGCGAATTACTCATCCCCCGGCGCTATTGAACCGACAGGGGACGGGTAAAGAGCACCGCCTTGTTGTCACCGTTGAAATAACGCAGTTCATACTCACCCGGCTCTTTTGGCGCGGTCAGCTTGACGTTTTGAGCATCAATATCTCCCGCCCAAACACGCCGCTCATGAACAGACCTGCCATTGCCACCACGTGCATTCGGATCCCAGATCTGAACACTGTCATAGCGGGCACCTGGACCTTTCCAGTCGACGGAGAATTTCGTTTCCGTTTCAACAGCATCCGGCCCTTCAAGGCCGATTTCAAGCGGTACGACGGTGATCGGTCGGGTCAAGAGAACCGTCTTGTTGTCACCGTTATAGTAGCGGAGCTGGTACTCGCCCGGCTTTGCCGCGCTCGGCAGTGTCGCCCTGTTGTTGTCGAAATCGTCATTGCGCAGGCGCTTTTGATGAACAACCCGGCCATCGCCGGCACGTGCACGCGGATCAAAGAACTGCACGCTGTCGTAGCGGGCGCCGGGGCCGGTCCAGGTTACGGTGATATGGCGCCCCTGACCGATCTGGTCCGGAGCTTCGAGCGCAACCACCGTTTCGGTGACTTCAAGCGGCACGGACGTCAGAACGGTCTTGTTGTCGCCGTTGTAATACTGAAGCTCATAGGGGCCTGCCTTGACAGGTCCAGGCAGGGTGACCCGCTGATTTTCGAAATCATCGTTGCGAAGCCGCTTGTCGTGGATCTTCTTGCCGCTGGCCGGATCGACAAGCAGGACGCTGTCATACCGGGCGCCCGGGCCCACCCAATCGACAACGATCGGTTTGCCGGCTTCAGCGGCTTCTTCGGTTTCGAGGGTCACCGGTGCCTCGATAACTTCCAGTGCGCGCGTCGCAAGCACCATCTTGTCCTCGCCGGCATAGTAGCGCAGCTGGTAGGTGCCTGGCTTTGCCGGCGTCGGCATGGTGGCCTTGTTGTTGTCGAAGTCGTCATTGCGCAGGCGCTTTGAATGTAGAACCTTGCCTTCGCCGTTTCGGGCCGAGGCATCGAAGAGTTCGACAGCGTCATAGCGCCCGCCAGGACCGACCCATTCAACCGTCACTGGCCTTGCCATTGCGATCTGGTCCGGCGCGAACAGCGCAACATCGGCCGGAGTGACTTCGATCTGACGCGTTGCCAGGATCTGCCGTCCCGTACCGTCCCAGTAACGCAACTCGTAAGTGCCCGGTTCGGTCACAACCGTCATGTTGACCTTGTTGTTGTCGAAATCCCCGTTCCGGATGGCCTTGGAGCGAAGGGCTTTGCCTTCACCGTTGCGCGCCGCCGGATCGAAGAACTGGATCTGGTCGTAACGCCCGGCCGGTCCCTGCCAGGCAACGTCAATACGCGCGCCGATTGCCGCCGTATCCGGAGCATCAAGCGAGGCCTCCGGCAATTGCGCGGGCTGTGCCGCAGCTTCCTGCACGACCGGCGCTTCAACCGTTGCTGTCAGAGCTTCGGTGAGTTCCTCCGTGCTGCCGGCCTGGATGTAGAGGCCACCGGTGTTTTCCGCCAGGCACGCAACCTGGCGTCCCTCTTCCTCACTCAGGCCGAAACCGATGACATGAGCGGTGAAATTCACCCCGAGCCGGGCAAGTTCACTCCCGAGTGCGCAAGGGTCGGCATTGCAAGTCTCGATCCCATCGGTGACGAGGACAACAGTGGCCTTGTCCTCGGTGAAGCGCAAGGTTTCAGCCGCCTGGCGCACGGCTGCCGACAGGGGCGTCTTGCCCTTTGGCGTGATCTTGTCCGTTGCAGCCTTGATGGCTGCGCCCGTTCCGGCTGCCGGCGGAACAACCAGCTCGATATCGGCGCAATTGCCTTTCTGCCTATGCCCGTAGGCAAAGAGGCCGAGTTCAATGTCTTCTGGAAGCGTTCCCAGAACATTGCTCATCGCCTCGCGGGCAATTTCGATTTTGGTCCGCCCTTCGATCTGCCCCCACATGGAGCCGGACCCGTCAAAGACGATGGCAGCTTTGTCTGCCGCCAGGGAATGGGATGAAAAAACGGATAGTGCTGCAAACGCAAAAATGTACGACCGAAACATGCTTCCTCCGACGAAATTGTCGACTTCACGTTACCAAGAGTAAGCGTGCCACATGATGGTTCCGTCGCAAAGGTCACAGTTTGTACGTTCAACGATCGGATTCAGGCGATGACTGCCCCGGCATCCGCAAGGTCATGCTTGATCGAGGACCATTTCCGGGGTGTTGCCGTCAATGTTGCCGGTTCGCGAATTTCCACATGAAACCCCCGCGACAGTGCACCCTTTGCCGTTAGCTGGACGCAATGGCAGGCATCCAGGCCGACCAGTGTCAGCGAGCCAATATTCCTATCTGCCAGCCAGGTTTCAAAACCAGGATTGGAGAACGTGTCGCCGATTGCCTTTTCAAAAACCGGTGCATCTTCTGTCTCAAGCGCGCGGTCGAGCTTGAGACCAACCCGGCCCGGTGTCCCGATACCGCCCGCCAGAAGGTTCATCACCTGGATCACCGGCCAGTCGCGGAAGACGTTTTTGACAAAGGCGACATCAACACCACTGGACCTTGCCGCTTCGATTTCGCGGTTGATCGCAGAAAGCGCATCATCCCGGACCATCGGATCAAACCCGTGCTTGCCTTCGTTGCGGGTGAAGTCCTCTTGGACATCGATCACAATCAGAGCCTTGTTCGGCCGTTCTGAAAGATCGATCAACGCGCCCTTTGTCGGCGTTCCGAGCTTACGGAGGTAAAACCCGAAATAGAGCCCGACAACGACCAGCGCAAAAACCAAAATACCGGCAAAGCTTAGTACAACTGACATGTCTGTCTCCTGACCTTTGACTATTCCAGGCCCTTGGGGCGGTCCGGGTCGTCCTCGAACTCGGCAAAATGATCGAGCATGGCACAAAGCACGCGCTGGGTTGAGCGAAGATCATTTTCGGAAAACAGCTCACACACCGCATCAATCTCTTCATTTTCGCTGGCCCGGATGCCGCCAAACCGGGTCCTGCCAAGCTCGGTCAGGGAAAACAGCGGTGAGCGCCTGTGCGCCGGATTTGGCTGCCGCTGGACAAGTTTCTCAGCTTCGAGGGTGTTCACCATCAACTGGATCTGCTGGCGCGCCAGAAACAGCGCGCGGCCAATATCGGGAACGGAAAGCGGCCCAGCCGTTTCCAGCACTTCCATGACAGCGCGCATGCCTACCGTGATTCCGCTCCCGCTCAACTTCGCTTCCACGGCGCGCGCCAGGCGCCGGTGCAACGGGCGGATCAATTGGATGACTTCGTAAAGTTCAACGGATTTCTTCATCGCTACCTCAATTGACAATAAGATTGTCATATTGACAATTCAATTGTCAATCAAGTTTGATCTCTGAATGTGATGTTGAAACCGATGCGGTTGTCATCCCGGACCCTATACAGCAGAGATCCAGGATCACGATTGGGATCGCCCAATACTATCCGCGCGGATCCTTGTGTGGGGATCGAGAGGACTGTTGCAAGCGCCCTCTTCCTCCTGAGGAGGACCGTCAGGTCTATCTCGAAGAATGGGCCTCGTACTCAGGAGCACGCTGCCTATCCGCCGAAACGCCGATGCTGCGGCTCCTCAGAATGAGGGGCTAGTATCTGCGACGTTACGAACCCGATCCGGGAACTGTTCGCGTCTTGGCACGAAGGCCCCGGCTCAAGGCCGGGGTGCCAAGTGCTGACAAAACGGGAGAAGACCGACCGAATGCCTCTCGGTCGCTTCAGGGAGCGACCAGTTTCACGTCTTTCGGCTCCACCAGGATCTCGCACTTCACGGAATTGGCAATGAAACAGACGTCATGTGCTTTTTCGTGAATGTCGGTAAGCCAGGTGGGATCTGGAAGCTCCTTCGCAACCAGTGTAACCTCCGGTCTCAAGACGACTTTCGTGATTGCCATCTTGCCCCGCGCGATGCGGCTCATTTCGCCATAGGCATGGTCCCTGTAACTTGCGACGTTAAGATCCGCCCGTCGTGCAAGGTCGAGGAACCACAGCATGTGGCAGGAGGAAATTGCCGCGACGAAAGCTTCCTCCGGATCAACAGCTGCCTCTATGGAATGGGGCAATGGCACGACGGTGGGTGACGGACTGGCCGGTATCTCAAGGCCACCGTCAAATCGCCAGATATGCCCTCTTGAATAGGCGTTCGACGCGTAATCGCCGTCACAGGCCCATTCAACTTCAGCCGTATAGTAGTGCCCGGCCATGGATCAGAGCGTCTCCACCAGGGCCTTGTACCCGGCCTCGTCAAGCAACTCGGACAACTGGCTTTCGTTGCTGATCTTCATCTTCAAAAACCAGGCAGCACCCTCCGGATCTTCATTCACCTTTGCCGGTTCTTCGGCAAGTGCCTCGTTTGCTTCAACGACTTCTCCATCAATGGGTGCATAGACCTCGCTTGCCGCCTTGACCGATTCAACAACGCCGGCCTCATCGCCTTGGGAAAGCTCCGTTCCGGCCTCGGGCAATTCGACATAGACAACGTCACCGAGTTGCTCCTGTGCGTAGGATGTGATGCCGATGGTCGCGACACCTCCTTCGACTGAAATCCACTCGTGGTCCTTGGAGTAATAGGTCGTCATTTCACTATCCGTTTTCTGGAAGGGTTAGGGTTTCGATTTGTGGTGAGAAGGGTTTGGAACAATGGACAGACTGGTATCCGTGATTGCCATCCGTTGTTCTTCAGCGCACGGCTGTTGCTCGATAAGACGGCGAAGACGGTCGCGCGCACCGAGACCGATGGGCTCAACCCGGTCGTCGGCAAGAAGCGCTCGCGCGATCGCCTCGGCAGCTCCGGCAGGAACAGTCAGCTCGTACTCGTCCGTATCCGTCTCGCCGACGCAGGCGACATGGCAATCAATGCCGTCAAATTCCATCCTGGCCGATGAATTGAGCCCGAGACCGGCAGCTTCAGGCGCGTGCGCTGAAATGACGCTCAAGGCTTCGGGGCCATGAACAGCAATTACCGCCTGCGCAAAAATCTCGCGGCTGTCGCCAGCCTGGTGGGCCTGCGCCACGTGGGAGAGGTCGAACAAACCAGCCTTGCTGCGCGCATGATCATGCTCCGCGGCAAGGCCCGCACGGTAGTGCAATGGCACCGAATAGCCCGCAAGCGACACCATGCGGGCGCCGAGCTCCAGATGGAGATCGTAAAGGGGCGTTTGTCGCAGCTCGGTCTCTTCAATGGCTTGTGCCATCACCGGTCCTCTTGTTCAGGGTATCGCTGCCCGACGCGGTCCTGTCAGACCGGTTGATCAGCACCCCCTCTGTCCGAGAACCTGAGAGATTTCCCGACGAGCACCAAGAAATGCCCGGCGGTTACTCCTTCGGTGAGCTGTCCGCCGACATCGTCAGCAGGCCACTGCTTTCCAGAGCGTTTTCACTCATGCGGTCCTTTTGCCTGAGAGTTTCCGGGGCGGTTGCTCCTTCGGCGCCGGGCTTATTCGCACCCGGCCTCTCCCGCATAAGTGTGCGCACGTTGCCGTGCCGGCCAGGTCACGACCCCGGCCAAGGTGCGGATTGTGCGAGCGGCGCACAACCAAGTCAATATAGGCAAGAATGCGGGCACACTTTATCGTGCTCCTTCGCAAGCAGGCATGCGGGACAGTTTAAACACGCGTACGCGACCGCTCCCGCAGATGCGTTGTCAGCCGAACGTAGCGGCAACCTTGCTTAGCGGCGGCGGCCTTCGTCGAAACCAAAAACGACCTTGACGCTCGCCCCCTGAGGAATGGTGAAACTTTCCTCGACGATCGTCCACTTTTCCGCGGGTGCAGCTTCAGCAAGCGTGACCGGAACCGTCAGAATTTCGGAACTGAGCGGCTTTGCGTCGGCGCCGCCGGGAACAATGGCAACGCGAATCGGCAACTTGATTTCCCCCCCCTTCCAGGCGGGACCCGGTGTCGCATCACCGGAAAAACCGATTTTCATCAATCTCTGGCCATCCGCCTGACTCGTGCAGGTGTTTGCCCAATCTTCGATGGTCGCCTGATAGAGCAGACCTTCCTGCTGGTCCTGCTTACCGCGCACATAGTTTCTGATCAGGAAAGTCCCGGAATTCAGCTGCATGGGCGGGCACGGCACTGGCGGCGCAAAGGTTTCAGGCGAGACTTCGATCGGCTCCTGACCACCGCTGATGATCGTGCTGGCGACATCGCTGCCCGCACCGCAGCCTGCCAAAGTCGCCGCGCACACGCCAGCGGCCAGGAATGTCTTCAACTTCTCACAGGTCACGGCCTGAAACGCACTGATCATCATCTACCCATCTGATCGAATAGCAACTTGGCGGAGTGTCATAGCAGGTGAACATTTGCTTGGCGAGGCTTGATCTTGAGAATGCTTGAACCAGCTCAATGTGGCCGAAATAGTGTGCATCGACTTGACAGAAATGACCTTGAACCCCTTATTGCGGCCAGACAGGATTGCTAAAAGTGCATCATGACAAAGCCAACTGAAGACAAGCCGCCCCTTTCCATCAAGCTTTGCGCCCCGCGCGGATTTTGCGCCGGCGTCGACAGGGCGATTCAAATCGTCGAACTCGCCCTGGAAAAGTACGGACGCCCCGTCTATGTGCGCCACGAAATTGTCCATAACAAATTCGTGGTCGACGGTCTGAAGGCCAAGGGAGCCGTCTTTGTTGAAGAGCTCGACGAGATTCCGGCAGGAGACACCGACCGTCCGGTGATCTTTTCGGCTCACGGTGTTCCCAAATCCGTCCCGGCAGACGCGCAGGCGCGCAACATGTTCTATCTCGACGCGACCTGCCCGCTGGTGTCCAAGGTGCACAAGGAAGCGGAAATCCACTTCCGCCGTGAGCGCGAAGTGCTCCTGATCGGACATGAGGGACATCCGGAAGTCATCGGCACAATGGGTCAGCTCGAACCGGGCAGCGTAACCCTCATTGAAACCGAGGCCGATGCGCGTGCCTATGAGCCGAAATCCGACAAGGCGCTTGCCTATATCACCCAGACCACGTTGTCCGTCGACGATACGGCGGGGATCGTCGCCGTTCTGAAGGAACGGTTTCCGGACATCGTCGCGCCGCACAAGGAAGACATCTGCTACGCCACCACAAACCGGCAGGAAGCGGTGAAGCACGTCGCCCCCGACGTCGAGGCCATGGTTGTCGTCGGTGCGCCCAACTCCTCCAACTCGCAGCGCTTGAGGGAAGTTGCCGAACGCGCAGGGTGCAGGGTGGCGGTCCTGATTCAGCGCGCAAGCGACATTAATTGGCAGGAATTCGAAGGAGTCCGGTCTCTCGGTCTGACGGCAGGTGCATCCGCACCGGAAACTCTGGTAGAGGAAATCATCAGCGCTTTCGCCGAACGGTTTGAGGTCACCGTGGAAACCGTGCGAACCGCTGAAGAAACGATTTCCTTCAATCTGCCGCGGCAACTCAGGGACTTTGTCTCCTCAGCCCAGGCGGCTAGCGGATAAGATCATGGCCGTTTACACCGAAGTGACCGATGAGGAATTGAACGACTTCATCGGTTCCTATGACGTCGGGCGTCTGTTGTCGTTCAAAGGCATTGCAGAAGGCGTCGAGAACAGCAACTTCCTGGTTCATACCGACAAGGCCTCCTTCATCCTGACGCTCTATGAAAAACGGGTGAACCCAAACGACCTGCCCTACTTTCTCAACCTCATGCAGCATCTCGCTGTGAAAGGTCTTTCCTGCCCCACACCCGTGCCCTCCAGGAACGGCAGACTGTTGGGCAAGCTTGCGGGGCGTCCTGCAGCGCTCGTCACCTTTCTGGAAGGCATGTGGGTCAAGCGTCCGCGCGTTGAACATTGTACCGAACTCGGCAAGGCAATGGCGGAGTTGCATCTGGACGGTCAGGACTATGACGGCTTCCGGGAAAACGCATTGAATGTCGGTGGTTGGCGACCACTCTACGATCAATGCGGTGCGCGAAGTGATAGTGTCCACCCGGGACTGGGAACCGAAATCGCACGCGAACTCGATCACTTGGAGGCCAATTGGCCGTCGAACTTGCCGAGCGGCGTCATCCATGCCGATCTTTTTCCGGACAACGTCTTTTTCCTCGGCAACGAGCTCTCCGGGCTGATCGATTTCTATTTCGCCTGCAACGATGCCTTTGCCTACGATATCGCGATCTGCCTCAATGCCTGGTGCTTCGAGACAGACCTGTCTTTCAACGTGACAAAGGCGCGCGCGCTGTTGAAAGGGTACACCTCCGTCCGGCCGCTCAATTCAGATGAATACGACGCCCTGCCGACGCTCAGCCGCGGTGCCGCTTTAAGGTTTCTTCTCACCCGCCTTTATGACTGGCTCAGTGTTCCGGAAGGCGCCCTCGTCACACCCAAAGATCCGATGGAGTACGTCAAGAAACTCAAGTTTCACCAGACGATCAGTGGCACGGAGGCTTACGGGCTGGAACGATGAGTACCGCGAACCGTGTGACGATCTTTACCGACGGGGCCTGTTCGGGAAATCCCGGGCCCGGTGGCTGGGGTGTGCTGCTGCGATTCGGCGAACACGAGAAGGAGTTGCACGGCGGCGAACCCGAGACCACCAACAACCGCATGGAGTTGACGGCGGCGATCGAGGCACTGAACGCGCTCAAGCGCCCATGTGCAGTCGACCTTTACACAGACAGCACCTATGTCCGCAGTGGCATCCGCGAATGGTTGGATGGCTGGAAACGAAAGAACTGGCGGACATCTGCGAATAAGCCGGTGAAGAACGCCGATCTCTGGCAAGCCCTTGATGCGGCCCGGGAGCGGCATGAGGTGACCTGGCATTGGGTCAAGGGACATGCCGGTCATCCGGACAATGAACGTGCAGACGAACTGGCGCGAACCGGCATGGCACCTTATAAGAACGGCGAATAGGTTAGACCGTGATAAAGTAGGCTGATCGATTAGATACAGCAGACGTCTTCCAATCACCGGACCCGCCTACAACGCAAGGGATGTCACGTGAGAGTATTCTGGTGGTCTGCCCCAGCTTCGACGCGCCACGTCGTACCGGATATCCCCGACGCCGTGCTGATCATGGCCAATCCTACATCCGGCGGATACAAAGCCGAATTCCTGGACAGTGTCAGAACGCGGCTGGAGGATCACGGCTACAGAACAGTGATCCGGCTTACGCGCCATGCCGGCGAGATCGGTGACGTTTGCTCAAACCCGTCCCTCAGGGTGAAGACGCTCGTAGTGGCAGGAGGGGACGGTTCGATAAACGAAGCACTGACCGGATTCCAGAACCACCCGGACCCGCCCCAGCTGGCGGTCGTTCCCTTTGGAACGGCAAACGTACTTGCCCTTGAACTCGGCTTGCCCAGGACCCCGCGTTCGATTGCCGACATGATCGCGCGTCAGAAGACAAAACCGCTTCACTACGGCATGGCAAATGGTCATCCCTTCGTGCTCATGGCATCAGCAGGTTTCGACGCGGAAGTCGTGCATGCGGTGCCGCTCGCGCTCAAGCGCAAGCTGGGCAAGCTGGCTTATGTCATCACCGCACTACGCCTTGGTTTCAAGCGTGAGGCGACACCGCTGGAAATATCGCTGGACGGCAAGACATTTCAGGGCAAGTTCGCCGTCGCCAGCAACGCACGCCACTACGGCGGCCCATTTGTCATCTGCCCGAACGGTGCGACCGATCCCGGGCTGCACATGCTGGTGCTTGAAAAAGACGATCCCTGGTCGTCCTTGTGCTATGGAATTGCGCTTCTTCGCGGACGAATTCACAAGGCACGGGGTGCGCACATAAAACCGTTTTCAACGGCAAAGATCACCTCACCCACACATGTTGCAGCTCAGGTCGACGGGGACCCGTTCGGCGCAACGCCGCTGGATATCAGGCAAACCCACAAGACCGTGCCTGTCCTGGTGCCGTGATCCGGACACACTCGACCCAACCCGTGTAAGCTGCAGCAGGTCTCGCGGATCAGGCAGATTCAGCTTCTGCAGGCATTTTGCGAAGGATCTTGGTGGCTTCGGCGGCCGACATGGCTTCGCCGAAGAAAAAGCCCTGAGCGTATTCGCAGCCGAGCTGATAGAGCTCCAGCGCATCTGCTTCGTTCTCTGCGCCTTCGGCAACCACCGACATGCCGAGATCATGCCCCATCGCAACGATCGTCCTGAGCAGAACCGGCCGCGCTGACGAGCCGTTCGGCTTCACGAATGACTGGTCGATCTTGATCGTGTCGAACGGGAAACGCTGCAGATAGGACAAGGACGAATGACCCGTGCCGAAGTCATCCAGCGACAGTCCTGCACCGAGGCTGCGTAGCCGTTCCATGACCTTTGCCGAATATTCCGGATTGGACATGACAAGGGACTCGGTCAACTCGAGCTTCAGCGTTCCCGGCTCCAGAGAGGTCCTGGAAAGCACTGCCTTCACGTCGTTGATGAGATCCTGTTTGAGGAGCTGCCGCGACGACAGGTTGACTGATGCAAAGAGCGGCCGCTGCATCGGGTATTCGCGCTGCCAGAACGCAAGCTGCTGTGCGCCCTTGTCCAGGACATACATGCCCAGTTCGTTGATCAGGCCGGACTGCTCGGCGATCGGAATGAACTCGGACGGTGCAATCTTTCCCTTCTTGGGATGGCTCCAACGCGCCAGGACCTCGTAACCTGCGATCGACTGATCCTCGAGCCGAATGATCGGCTGGAAGAAAACACCGAGCGTCTCCTTCTTGATGGCTTCCCGAAGGTCCGCTTCCAGATCGACGATGTTCTTGTCGAGCGGACGCAAGATCGGCCGGAACACTTCCTGCCGGTCACCGCCAAGCCGCTTGGCGTGGTTGAGAGCAATTTCGGCGTTGGTGAGCATGTCCTCAACAGCCTCTTTGCCGCCCTCAAAAAACGCGATCCCGACCGAGCAGGTCAGGAAGATCTCCCGATCTCCGAAAGTGATCGGGGCCCGGACCGCCTTGCGCAGGGAATCTGCCAGGGCGACGATCCTGTCCGGTTCCTGTTCCGACAGAAGCACCAAGCCGTACTGGTCGCCTGAAAGCCGTCCAAGCGTGTCCTGCTGGCCGATCAGCCGGCCAAGGCGGCGCGCAACGGTCAAGAGGATGCTGTCACCTGCAGACAGGCCGATGCTGTCGTTGACCTGCTTGAAGCGGTCCAGATTGAGCACGAGCAGGGTCGGTTTGGAGGTTTCTTCGGCTTTTGCACGCACAACACTGGTGCGCAGCCGGTCGACGAAAAGTTCCCGGTTCGGCAGACCGGTCAGGTTGTCGTGGACCGCGTCGTGGAGCAGCCGCTCCTCCGCCGTGCGCTCCTCGGTCACGTCCAGCAGCGTTCCGACGCAACGGATCACTTCGCCGTCTGACCCGATGATCGGCCGGGCCCGTAGCCTGAACCAGCGGAAATGACCGTCTTCCGATCTTAAACGGAAGGTCTGCATGACCTTGCCGCGCCGTTGATCGATGACCGCATCCAGGGTTGCCCGGAAGCGGTCCCGGTCCTGGGGATGCAGCACCTCAAGCCAGTCACGTGCCGGGCCTTCGAGCGCGCCGCGTTTGAGATTGAGCAGTTCCTCGACTTCGTTCCCGGTATAGATGCGGTCGCGGTCGATGTCCCAGTCCCAGATGATGTCGCCGGCACCGGTAAGCGCAAGCGCTTTGCGTTCGACATCTGAAATAAGGCCCTGGGCGATCGCACCGCCTGCAAAGGCGTGCTGCATCACGGTGAAACCGATGAGAAGAACGATCAGCACAAGACCGCCGCCAAGAGCCGGCTGCACAATGTCGTTGGAAAGGTAGCCGGTCACGGTCATGGCCGAACCGATCAGCCAGGCGATCAGAAGGCACCAGGTCGGGATCAGCAGGATCGCGCGATCGTACTGCTGGAAGGCAAGGACTGCGATGGTGATGAAGCCGAGAGCACCGATTACGGCGAGCGACAGACGCGCGATACCGGCTGCGATCGACGGATCCCAGACTGCGACGCCCAGCAGACCTAGGATCAGGATCAGTGTTGTCAGCGCCAGGTGCGAATAGTGAATGTTCCAGCGATTGAGATTGAGATAGGCGTACAGAAAGATCAGCAAACTGGCCGCGAGCATCACTTCCGCGCAGGACCGCGCGAGCTGACTTCCGCCGCCGTCGAGATTGAAGACGAGGCCCCAGAAACCGAAGTCGATGCAAAGGTAGGCAAGAACCGACCAGGCGAGTGCCGCCGTCGCCGGGAACATGACAGTTCCCTTGACCACGAAAAGGATCGTCAGGAACAGCGCCAGCAGACCGGAGATGCCGAGAATGATGCCGCGGTAAAGCGTATAGGCGTTGATCGTTTCCTTGTAGACGTCCGGCTCCCAGATCCTGACTTCAGGAAGGTTCGGCGTCGTCAGTTCGGCAACGAACGTGACAATGGAGCCGGGGTCGAGGGTCACCAGAAAGACGTCGGCTTCAAGGCTCTTCAGGCGTTCAGGTGCAATGCCCTGGCTGGGTGTGATCGCGGCGATGCGTGACGAACCAAGGTCCGGCCAAAACAGGTCCGAGCCGACCAGCTTGTAGTTCGGCGCGACAATCAGCCGGTCAATCTGCTCGTCGCTGGTGTTGGCGAGTGCAAAGACGGCCCAGTTGGTGTTGTTGCCATCAAGCGAGGGAACCTCGATGCGGCGCACGATGCCGTCGGCGCCAGGCGCAGTCGAGACCTGCAGGCGCGTTCCGGCGTTCCGGTGCATGTCGATCGAATTCGTGACATCGAGCGCTTCGATATCGATCGGCACGGGAATCGGCTCAAGGGCGTGCGCCGGCAAAGTCGCAACTGCCGAGATAATCAGGCAAAAAATAAATACGAAAGCCCCGATCACTCTGCTGACGGGCTCCGGTAACAAAATCGACATGAAGCGAAGAACTACCGGGTTGTGGCTCATGTCACAAGAATTCTTTCAAGATACCCTCAACGCTGGGCTTAATTTTTCCCGAAAGCGCCGCATGATCTTCCGCAAGACAGGCAAAAAGGAGATGGTCCTGCCAAGATCCGTTGATTAACAGATAGTTGCGCGCATAGCCTTCGCGGTGGAAGCCCGCGTTTTCGAGCAGTCTTATGGAGGGCGCGTTGACCGGAATACAGGCCGCTTCGATACGGTGGAGATTCAAGACGTCGAAACAAAAAGGCAGGATCATGGCAACGGCAGCGGACATGTGCCCTTTTCCGGCGTGGCGCTCGCCCATCCAATAGCCCAGTGTCGCAGTCTGGCTGACACCCCGGCGGATGTTACTCAGCGTCAAACCGCCGAGAATCTGGTTTGGCCTTGACCGGAACAGGAAGAACGTCAGGCTACGGCCTTCCTTGCGGTCTCTGGCGTAGCGGCGCAGCCGCCGGCGGAAGCCGGACTTGGTCAGGTCGTCAGATGGCCAAAGCGGTTCCCAGGGCTTCAAAAACGCCCGGCTCTCGCCCCTAAGTTCTGCCCATTCCTTGAAGTCGGACATGAGTGGCGGGCGCAGGTAATACCCGCCCGCCTCGATCAGCAACTCGGCGTCATGTGATGATCCCGGCCGTAGCAACGCCATGCCCAGACCTCCGCAAGTTACAACGACGCCGCCCGCAGCACCGGCCCTTGCTCCAGCCGTCCGGCCAGTTCTGCCGCCGTCATGATACCATCGACGGGCCCAATGGCGGTCAAGGTCGGTGTGGTGCCGACGAAGGTTTCATAGGCAACCCTGCGGATATCTTCAGCCGTCACGGCCTCGATCTTGCTGGAGATCTCATCCGGGCCGAGAACGCGCCCGTGCACCAGGATCTGCCTTGCAATCTGGCCGGCACGTGCAGCCGGGCTTTCAAGAGCCATCATCAGACCAGCCCGGATTTGCGCGCGCGATCTGGCAACTTCGTCGTCGGTGATGGTCTGCGAGGCAGAAACGAGTTCGTTGGCAATCATCGGCATCAGCGCGGCCAGGTCTTCATGGCTGGTCGCCGCATGCAATCCGAACAGGCCGGTATCGGAAAAAGCCCAGTGGAAACTGTAGATGGCGTAGCAAAGCCCGTGCTTTTCACGAATCTCCTGAAAAAGGCGCGACGACATTCCGCCGCCCAGAACGGAAGCCAGTATCTGTATGGCGTAATAGTCCTTGGACTTGTACGCCAGTCCTTCGAAACCCATCAGCACCTGAGCTTCCATCAGGTCCTTGGGTCGCAGCGTTTCACCGCCACCATATGTCGCCTTGGTATCTTGCGAGGCGGCCTCGCTGCTGAACCCGCCGAATTTCTCGCGCGCCAGGGCAACAAATTCATCGTGATCAACCGCACCGGCAGCTGCCAGAACCATGTCTGGGCCGCGGTAGCGATCGGCAAGATAGGCATTGAGTGCGTCCCTGTTGAACCCCTGAACGGTTTCGGGAGTTCCGAGGATGGGTCTTCCGATCGCCTGATCGGGCCAGGCGGTTCCCTGGAAAAGATCGAAGGCCTGATCTTCCGGTGAATCGTTGGCAGCTCCGATCTCCTGAAGGATCACGTGCTGTTCTCGGGCCAGTTCCTGCGCATCAAAGGTCGAATTCTGCAGAATGTCCGACAGAATATCGACGGCAAGTGGCATGTCTTCAGCCAGGATGCGCGCATAATAGTTGGTGTGCTCGATGCTGGTGGAGGCATTCAGTTCACCGCCGACCGCCTCAATTTCCTCCGCTATGCCACGCGCGGTCCGGGATCTGGTGCCCTTGAAGGCCATGTGCTCCAGGAGATGCGTGATGCCGTTTTGCTGCAGCGTTTCCGCGCGCGAGCCAGTGCGGACCCACACCCCAAGGGCCGCTGTTTTCAGATACGGCATCTGGTCGGTTACGACCGTCATCCCGTTTTCCAGGACCGTTGTTTGTACTTTCATATAGTCAGCTACACCCTGTCGGTGACGGCCCTGGCGTGACTTTCGATAAATCCTTCCACCACGCCCTGCTCCGCCGCCAAAACCTGCTGGCGCTCCTCCGCAGTCATCATGTCTTTCAAGTTGTCCGGTAATTCTGGCCGAACTCCCGACGCTTTTTCAACCGCATCCGGGAATTTTGCCGGATGAGCTGTTCCCAGGACCACCATGGGCACCGAACCGTCGTCATGGTCTTTCGCCACGTGAACGCCGATTGCCGTATGCGGGTCCAGAAGATAACCGGCAGCATCCCAGACTTCCGAGATTGTTGCAGCGGTTTCTTCCTCGTTGCAGCGGCCTGCCCCGAAATGAGCGCGCATCTCCGCCAGAGGCCCGTTTTCAATCGTGAAGCTGCCCGACTGGATCAACTGGTTCATCATCTGCCGGACCGCAGCACCGTCGCGTCCGCAGACCTCGGCCAAAAGCCGTTCGAAATTCGACGATACCTGGATATCCATGGACGGCGATATTGTCGGCGTGACGCCCTTTTTCTCGTAGCGCCCGGTTTCGAGCGTCCGTGCCAGAATGTCATTCACGTTGGTCGCGACGATCAGTTTTTCGACTGGAAGCCCCATTTTCATGGCCGCATAACCGGCGAAAATGTCGCCGAAATTTCCGGTCGGAACCGTGAAGGAGACTTTGCGGTGCGGGGCGCCAAGCGCGGCTCCGGCAACAAAATAGTAGACGATCTGCGCCAGAATACGCGCCCAGTTGATCGAGTTGACACCCGATAATGCAACCCGGTCGCGGAAGGCGAAATGGTTGAACATGCCTTTGACGATCGCCTGGCAGTCGTCAAAATTGCCGGTCAGCGCGAGGGCATGGACGTTGTGTTCCGCAGGCGTGGTCATCTGCCGGCGCTGAACGTTGGACACACGGCCGTCAGGAAACAGAATGAAAATATCCGTGCGTTCACGTCCCTTGAAGGCATCGATGGCGGCGCCACCGGTATCGCCGGACGTTGCCCCGACAATCGTCGCGCGCAAGCCTCTTTTGGTGAGCACGTAGTCCATCATGCGGCCGAGCAGCTGCATGGCCACGTCCTTGAAAGCGAGCGTCGGCCCGTGAAACAGTTCAAGAATGAAGGTGTTCGGTCCGGTCTGAACCAGAGGGGTCACCGCCGGGTGCCGGAAACTTCCGTACGCCTCGCCGATCATTTTCTTCAGATCGGTTTCGGGGATTGCATCTCCAACAAAGGGGCGGATGACTTCGAGCGCAACATCGCCATAAGGTTTTCCGGCAAAGGAGGCAATCTGATCCGGGCTGAATTGCGGCCAGGTTTCCGGAAGATAAAGGCCACCGTCGCGGGCCAGGCCCTGAAGAAGGACATCGGAAAACTCCAGAACCGGTGCTTCACCACGCGTACTGCTGTATTTCACCCTGTCACGTTCCTCTTTTTTGATCGCTGGACACTACCCTCATATGCCCACCGTCCAGACCCCCAGCCTACTTGAAACTCACCGGCTTTGAAACAAACCATGCCATTCAGCCGACTTACGCGCCATAACATTCAAGCGCAAGTCGCTTTTGGGTTAAATCATGACCGTGCGTGAACAGGAGCAGCGCCAGGACCATGGCGCTCGCAACAATCAGGCGTGACCCGCGTCGGAATACAGCATGGCCGGATCTATGCCCAAGGATCCGAGCGCGCGATGCCACTTGGCGTCGAAATCGGGATCGAACAGGATTTCCGGATCCGCGGGAGCCGTCAGCCAGCCGTTTGACTGGATTTCGTTTTCCAGTTGTCCGGGCGCCCATCCGGCATACCCAAGAGCAAGGATCGCCTGTGCCGGACCATCACCTTGTGCGAGCGCGCGCAATATTTCCAGCGTCGCGGTCAGGCAGATACCGTTGTCGATCGTCAATGTTGACTGGTTCAGCATGAAATCGTCGCTGTGGAGCACGAAACCGCGTTCGACCTCGACCGGCCCGCCCTTGTGAACATTCATGTCGCGGACGCTTTCCGGCAAACGGATCGAGCCTTCGTCGTTCACGATATCGAGCTGGATGAGCAGTTCTTCCAGGGAAAGATGCCTTGCGACCTGATTGACCACCAGACCCATGGCCCCCTGGTCGGAATGTGAGCACAAATAAATCACGGAGTGTTCGAACCGGCTGTCTGCCATGCTCGGCATCGCAATCAGAAACTGTCCTTCAAGAGAGTCTGTTTCTTCGACTCCTGCCATGCGTACCTCAATAGGTGATTGACGCGCTCGATCGAAGGAAAGCATACCGCCTTTAAGAAGCTTTGTTAATGTCTGTTTCCGTTCAAAGCCGGCTCTCATCTCACATTACCGTAACGCGTCCGTCACGAGGAAATGACCCTCTCAGAGCAGACAGCCTCATGACGGCTGCAACAAACTCGTGTAGCACTGGGCCCATGATCAGAACCCTTGTCATCTCACTCGTTTTGCTTTTGAGCGCCCTTTCCCCTGGCCGTGCGGAAATGACCGACTGGGTGGAAGTCCAGGGAGGCGCCGTGCGCCTTATATCGTCGGACGTTCTGCAAGACGGTCACTACCTTGCAGGACTCGAATTCCTCATGGAGCGCGGATGGCACACCTATTGGCGCTATCCTGGCGAAGCTGGCATACCGCCGCAGATTTCCGTCACCGGATCTGAAAACCTGAAGGCGCTTGATATCCTCTATCCGGCACCTGAGCGCTACGACGACGGGTTTTCGCAATCGATCGTTTATCATGACGGCATCGTTCTGCCCTTCCGGGTCGAACCGCAGTCGCCGGACCAGGAAGCCAGGCTCGAAATCGAGGTGTTCTTCGGTATCTGCAAGGATATCTGCGTGCCGGGTGAAGCCATTTTGGCGCTCGACTTTGATCCCCGGGCGAGCGAGGACACGCTGTCTGCCAGATTGATCCGGCGCGACCTTGATGCGGTGCCTCACTCCGGGGCGCACGATACGCTCAAGGTCAGTTCCGTTTCCTCTGACGGGTCCGGCAACATTGTCATTGAAACCTCTGTTGCGGGCGGCTCCGACGCCGATCTCTTTGCAGCCGCACCGGAAGGTTCGTTTATCGGACTGCCACAGCTCAAAGACAAATCGGGCGACAAGGCCGTGTGGCACCTGTCGAAGAAGGGGCTTGCACGCACAGATGACGATGATCAGTTGAGACTGGTCCTGACGTCGGGGGGCGAGGCTATCGAACATCTGGAAGCCATTCCGGCTGACTGGATCAGCAAGAAGCCCTGACGGTCGTTCCGGTTCAATTCACTACCATCCAAAACGAACGTATTCGCGCCCGGACCACTCGACGGCGGGGCAGCTCTGCCCTATTTTCGCTTCCGGCGAGTTCTTCATTCTGCCATCCAGCAAAAGGACATTCGATATGACAATCAAGGTTGGGGACCGTCTTCCGGACGCAACTTTCAAGACCATGACCAGCGACGGGCCCGGAGAGATGTCGTTGAGCGACCTGACCGGCGGCAAGACACTGGTTCTGTTTGGCGTTCCCGGCGCGTTCACGCCGACCTGCCACATGAACCATCTTCCGGGGTTTGTCGAACACAGCGAGACGCTGAAGGGCAAAGGCGTCGATGACATTGCGGTTGTTTCGGTCAACGATGTGTTCGTCATGGATGCATGGGAAAAGGCATCCAACACGGGCGGCAAGATCACGTTTCTCGCCGATACCGGCGCCGACTTTGTCGACGCGCTCGGACTTGGACTTGGTCCGGCACCGATCTTCGGCCACCTGCGGTCCCAGCGGTTTGCACTGATCGCCAAGGATGGCGAAGTGACATTCCTGGCCGTTGAAGATGCCCCCAGCGACGCGACCAAGACCGGTGCTGCGGCGGTTCTGGAAGCGCTCGGCTGATTTAGTCAGCCTCTTTGCGATTACGCGGCCAGAGCATGCTGGCCGCGTAGGTCAGGAACACGCCAACGAGCGTGGCAGCAAGCCCGAACCAGGTCAGTGCATAGCCGAGATGATCGTTCTTGAAACGCACGATGGTCTCTCCGGCTTGTGGCAATCCTGTCGTGGGTGTGAAATCTGCATCAAGATCGATGCTGTAAGGCGCCAGCATTCCGGCATCCAATCCCAAAATGTTCGCCATCGCACCGGTATCGCGCGCAAACCATATTCTGTCAGACGCGTCAGGTGACGGTGTCGTCCAGTTCGGTTTTTCGCTCAACCTCAGCAAACCGGTCAATTCGATCGTCCCCTCCGGCGTCTTGAGCGCCGCGTCGCGGGCAGGATCGGCCAGAACTTGCGGCAAGAACCCCCGGTTGACGAGCAGGATCCATCCGTCTGCTGTTCGAACCGGCGCATAGACCATCAGCCCCGGGCCACTGGCCCGCCCTTGTGGGTCGGACAGCGCGGTATAATAGAACGTATTGCCATCCAGGAATTCGCCCGTCACCTTCACGTGCCGGTAGTCGTCGGTTTCGCCAATTTCCTTCCACGAGTCGGGACCGGGCGCTTCGACCGGCGGCTTTAGAACACCGGCTTCAACCTGTGCGATGAGGTTCGTTTTCCATTCGAGCCGGTTGAGTTGCCAGAACCCGAGATTCAACAGGATGATGAGACCGACAGCGGCTGCGATCGCAGGAATAAGGAGCTTCTTCAGTCCGCCCATGTGCTGGTCATTCTCTTTTGCTTGCTAGCTGTTCGAATCGTCCAGGCGGCCCTCTTCGGCCTGATGCCTGAACTGCAGTGCAATCATCAGGCCCTTTAGCGGGCGCAGAACCGAGGCGGCAAGAACGACGGTCAGGGGCAGCCACAGCAGGAGGTGCACCCAAATCGGCGGTTGGAAGGACAGTTCGACAAACAGGACCAGTCCAACAACGATGAACCCGACGATCATGATGACAAAGACAGCAGGTCCGTCCCCGCTGTCTGCAAAGGAATAGTCCAGCCCACAGGCTGAACAGGAAGGCCTGACGCTCAAGAACCCGTCGAAAAGCCTGCCCTGCCCGCACCTGGGACATTTGCCTGCCAAGCCCGCAGATACCGGATTGACGGGAGGAAAGTGCGCCTTGTCTTCCATGTTTCCTACTTCCGGGCCTGAAAACCAAAGCGCCCGGTCCGTCTGGCAGACCGGGCGCTTGAGACTTTGGAGTATCCGATCGACCTAGTGCGCCGCGGGTGTGCCTGCGCCCCAGATATAAATGGCGACAAACAGGAACAGCCAAACGACGTCAACGAAGTGCCAATACCAGGCGGCGGCTTCGAAACCGAAATGCTTTTCCTGTGTGAACTGTCCAGCCATTGCTCGGAGCAGGCAGACCAGCAGGAATATCGTTCCGATGATCACGTGGAAGCCGTGGAAACCGGTCGCCATGAAGAACGTTGCTCCGTAAATGTTGCCGGAGAACGAGAAGGCGGCGACACCGTATTCGTAGCCCTGAATGATCGAGAACAAGAGGCCGAGCAGCACGGTGAGCGTGAGACCCCATTTCAGGCCTTCCCTGTCATTGTGCAGCAACGCGTGGTGAGCCCAGGTCACGGTGGTACCCGAGCAAAGCAGGATCAGCGTGTTGAGCAACGGCAGATGCCAGGGATCAAAGGTCAGAATGCCATCCGGCGGCCAGTGTCCGCCGGTTGCTTCCACGCGGCTGAACTGGATGGCTTCGCCGGCAAACAGCGCTGCGTCAAAATAAGCCCAGAACCAGGCCACGAAGAACATCACCTCGGAAGCGATGAACAGAAGCATGCCGTAGCGCAGATGAAGCGAAACAACCGGTGTATGGTAGCCTTCCTGCGACTCCTTGATGGTGTCGCTCCACCACCCGTACATCACGTAAAGAACCACCAGCAGACCGACGGCGAACAGGCCCCAGCCTGCGTTGGCAAAGTTGATGCCGAACAGATCGAAGGAGTTGCCCGATGCGTACTTCATCCACGCGATTGCACCAATCGCCAGAATAAACGCGCCGATCGACCCGATGAAGGGCCAGGGACTTGGCTCCACAAGGTGGTAATCGTGGTTTTTGGTATGTGCCTCAGCCATCGGCAAGCTCCCCAAACACAGTCATTTCATGCGCGTTCAGCGCAATCGCTCACAAATTCGTTTCAGCAGCAGGCGCTTCGGCCCGTGCTGCAACAGGTTTTTCCGGTTCTTCCACCGGGAAGAACGTATACGACAAAGTGATTTCCTTCACGTGTTTCAGCTCAGGATCCTTGTCCATTTCCGGATCGACAAAGAAGACGACCGGCATTTCGACAGATTGTCCAGCCTCAAGCGGCTGCTCGGTAAAGCAGAAACAATCCAGCTTGTTGAAGTAGGCGCCAGCGCTCGGCGGCCAAACGTTGTAGGTCGAGGTTCCGACATTCGCTTCGGACCCGATGTTTGTTGCGACATAGGCAAGCTGTCCGCTTTCGCCCATTTTCAAGGTGACCGACCGTTGCTCCGGCTTGAAGTCCCAGGGCAAGCTGCGATTGACGTTGCCGTCAAATCGAATGGTCACCACCCGGTCGATGACATAATCGCTTTCACTGTCGGCAACCTGTGTGGTGCCGCCGAAACCCGTTACGCGGCAAAACAGGTCGTAGAGCGGCACAGCCGCATAGGCTGCTCCGATCATCAGGCCAAAGACGCTCACGCAAACGACCGCGACCTTGCGGTTGCTCTTCGAAATGTCCGGTCTGTCCTGCTCGTTGCTCACGCGCGTTTCCCTATAAAGCCCTGTCCATGATACCCGGTCCCAATTTGACAATTGTGACCACGTAAAACAGCACCACCAGTGCCAGCAACACAACCGCAATTGCAATCGAGCGCGAGCGCCGCTTCTTCTGTTGCTCAGGCGTCAACCTGACGCCCTGTTGATCTTCCGCCATCATGCAAACACTCCTGCAATCAGGCTTTCGGCAAGCAGAATGGCAAAGAGCATAAACAGATAGAAGATCGAGAACTTGAACAGATTGACGCAGGCCTTGCGGGCGACATCGCCTTCACGCTTGCGCCAGACATCGGCAGCAAGCGCCACGAAAGCCGCTCCCAGCAACGCGGCGGCGACACCGTAGACCGGGCTCGCATAGCCAAGCAGGTAGGGTGCTACACCGATCGGCGCCAGCAGAAGCGAATAGGCCAGGATTTGGTGGCGGGTGTTTGTTTCCCCGGCCACAACAGGCAGCATCGGAACGCCCGCGTCACGATAGTCCCCGCTCTTGAAGAGCGACAGCGCCCAGAAATGGGGTGGCGTCCACATGAAGATGATCAGGAAGAGCACGAAGCTCTCAAGGCTGACCGAGCCGGTCACGGAGGCCCATCCGATCATGGGCGGAAAAGCGCCGGCGGCGCCGCCAATCACGATATTCTGCGGTGTCGCCCGCTTCAGCCACATTGTGTAGACGACGACATAGAAGAAGATCGTGAAGGCCAGAAAGGCGCCCGCAAACCAGTTCACCAACAGTCCGAGCGTGACGACGGAACCGATCGACAGCGTCATACCGAACGCAAAGGCTTCCTCACGGGTGATCTTGCCAGCCGGGATCGCACGCTTTCGCGTGCGCGACATGACTTCGTCGATATCGGCGTCGTACCACATGTTCAGCGCCCCGGAGGCGCCGGCACCGATGGCGATGCACAGGATCGCGACCGCACCAATAACCGGATGAAGGGCCCCGGGGGCCAGCATCATTCCGACAAATGCGGTGAAGATGACGAGGGACATCACGCGCGGCTTCAGGAGCGAGACGTAGTCGCCCACTGACCCCATTCCGCCGTCCCAGACGGCGCTGTCCTGACTGATCGTATCCTGGCGCTCGACGAGCGACATGGGCGCGTCCTTCATATTCCGTTTGCCGCCTTGCCGCCCACTGGCGGCTGACCCGGTCCCGGGCCCGGCGTTTTTTGTTAAAGGAGCACCGCGCCGGGCGCCGGCGCGGTGCTGATCTCAAGCGGAGGCGCGGCCTCCGTCCGCGGATTACTTGATCCGCGGCAGGGTTTCGAACTGGTGGAACGGCGGCGGAGAAGAGAGCGTCCACTCCAGGGTCGTCGCACCTTCGCCCCACGGGTTGTTTCCGGCAACGCGCTTCTTGGCGTAGGCCTCATAGATACCGTAGAGGAACACCAGAACCGCGAAGGCGGAGATGTAGGATCCGATGGAGGACACGAAATTCCAGCCTGCCAGCGCATCCGGATAGTCTGCATAGCGACGTGGCATGCCGTTCAGTCCGAGGAAGTGCTGCGGGAAGAACACCAGGTTCACACCGATGAAGGTAATCCAGAAATGGGCCTTACCAATCGTCTCGTTGTACATGTACCCGAACATCTTCGGGAACCAGTAGTACCAGCCCGCGAAAATCGCGAACACGGCACCCAGAGACAGAACGTAGTGGAAGTGGGCCACAACATAGTAGGTGTCATGGAAGGCGCGGTCGAGACCGGCGTTCGCCAGCTGCACCCCTGTCACACCACCCACGGTGAACAGGAAAATGAAGCCGATTGCCCAGACCATCGGTGTCTTGAACTCGATGGAGCCGCCCCACATTGTGGCGATCCAGGAGAAGATCTTAACGCCGGTTGGAACCGCGATCACCATCGTGGCCGCGACAAAGTAAGCCTGGGTCTCGGTGGACATGCCGACGGTGTACATGTGGTGCGCCCACACGATGAAACCGACCACGCCGATGGCGACCATGGCATAGGCCATGCCGAGGTATCCGAAAATCGGCTTACGGGCGAAGGTCGAGATGATGTGGCTGACGATGCCGAAGCCCGGAAGAATCAGGATGTACACTTCCGGGTGACCGAAGAACCAGAACAGGTGCTGGAACAGGATCGGGTCACCGCCGCCGGAAGGCGTGAAGAAAGTGGTGCCGAAGTTGCGGTCAGTCAGGAGCATGGTGATAGCGCCTGCAAGAACCGGCAGGGACAGCAGGAGCAGGAATGCAGTGATCAGAACCGACCATGCGAACAAAGGCATTTTGTGCAAGGTCATGCCCGGCGCACGCATGTTGAAGATCGTCGTGATGAAGTTGATCGCACCAAGAATGGACGATGCACCGGCGATGTGAAGCGACAGGATCGCAAGATCCATGGCCGGACCCGGCTGCGCCGTTGTGGACAGCGGCGGATAGATCGTCCAGCCGCCACCAACGCCGTTGCCTCCCGGAGGTCCTTCAACGAACAGCGACAAAATCAGCAGCAGAAACGCCGGAGGAAGCAGCCAGAACGAAATGTTGTTCATCCGCGGGAACGCCATGTCAGGCGCACCGATCTGGATTGGAACGAAATAGTTCGCATAGCCGCCGATCATGGCCGGCATGACCATGAAGAAGATCATGATCAGGCCGTGTGCGGTTGTGAAGACGTTGAACATGTGCGGGTTGCTGAAGATCTGCATCCCGGGTTCCTGCAGCTCCATCCGCATACCGACACTGAGTGCACCGCCCACGATCCCTGCAAAGATCGCGAACCCGAGATACAACAAGCCGATATCCTTGTGGTTGGTCGAATAGACCCACCGCCGCCATCCGTAAGGATGGTCATGTGCCGCATGTGCTTCGCTCGCAGCCATTTGAGGCTCCCTCTTTACCTACCTTCAGCAGCGCCGCGTCCAATCGCGCGTTGCCGGACAAATGAAAGTCGCCGCGTTACTTCGCGGCGACAGAAATGTCTTCGTTGCTGCCTTCAGCAAGCTTCTTTTCCGCATTGATGGAGGCCATCAGCTGCTGGTTCGCCGTATCCAGATCTTCCTGGGCAGCGCTCGCCCAAGTCTGGAACTGGTCCTTGGAAACGACCCGAATGGCAATCGGCATAAAGGCATGGTTGATGCCGCAAAGCTCAGAGCACTGGCCGTAGTAGACGCCTTCCTCGCGTGCATTGAACCACGTTTCGTTCAAGCGGCCCGGGATAGCGTCGATCTTGAGCCCCATGGACGGCATCGCGAAGGCATGGATCACGTCTTCGGCGGTCACCTGGAGACGAACCGTCGTGTCGACCGGGACAACGAGGTCATAGTCGACGGCCAAAAGGCGCGGAACTTCATTGACCGTAACGCCCCGCTCAGCGGCAACTTCCTGCCTGGCCTGGAGGTCGGCTTCCGGATCGAGCGCATCTCCGACCATGTAGGAGTCGAAATAAAGCTCGCCCATGTTCTCGTCAGTGTACTCGTAGCCCCAATACCACTGATAGCCGATGGCCTTGATCGTCATTTCGTATTCGGGAATGTCCAGCTGCTTGTAGAGCAACCGGAAGGACGGGATCGCGATCACCACCAGGATGAGGATGGGAACAACGGTCCAGACGACCTCGATCATCGTGTTGTGCGAGGTGCGCGAGGGCACCGGGTTCGCCTTGGCGCTGAATTTCACCATGCAGATGACCAGCAAAGCCAGAACGAACAGTGTGATCACCGTAATGATGATCAAAGTGAAGTTGTTGAACCAACTGATGTAGTCCATCACCTCGGAAACCGAGGCCTGAAAGCCAAGCTGCCAGTTCGACATCCCCGATTCCGCTGCCAGGGCCGCAGTGGACACTCCGGCAAAAGCGGCCGCCATACCGGCCATTGTCATGAGACGCTTGAAGATTGCCTTCACGTCCGCGCTCCCTTCCCTCAGCCGTTTCATAACGGCACATGCATACATTCCGGCCCTAACATCCGGCCCAATCGGGTCGGGCAGTAACGGGCTTGTCGCCACTTCGCAAGCCTTTATCTGCCGGCACCGCGTATCGGGTCAGACAATTGGATGACCGGACTATAACCATAAATCCCTTTTAAGGGCGATGGTTACAATCGGGCAGAGCGGCGATCTGCCGCATCATCCCAACGACACCTTCATGCCGCACAAAAACCACAAGAAACGCCATGCTGCAACGGAATTTCCAACTTTTCACAGCCGGTGGAAGCGGTTGTCCGATTGACGCAAGTCAACGACACGCTGATTTTCGACAAAAATTGAGGCTAATCGTCGGGCCGAACCCTGGTCAGGCTGGAAACGCGCGCCGTCATGCGGCAATGTCTGGCCGGGATTAAACAATGATTCGCAGGGCGGCTGTCCCACTTCAGCCATGTACCCGCAGGATCGGACAACGATTGACCGGAGGATTTCTTGTCAAATCACACACAGCAGTCCTTCATGACCCGCTGCGCCGGATGGTCCCGGCGGTCTGCGACACGGCTTGGAGCCGTCGCAGCGCTCCTGATCGCGTCTCTCTCACAGGCAAGTCTTCCGGCGCTGGCGCAGGGGGAAGTTCGTTCCTCGCATGGTGACTGGCAAATGCGCTGCGATACGCCTCCCGGTGCTTCGAGCGAGCAATGCGCTCTCATTCAGAATGTGACGGCGTCCGATCGCGAAAACGTCGGTCTGTCTGTGATCATTTTGAAAACGGCGGACAAGCAGGCCCGCATCCTGAGGGTTCTTGCGCCGCTTGGTGTGCTGTTGCCGTCCGGTCTCGGCCTGCGCGTCGACAACGCGGATATCGGCCGTGCGGGTTTCGTCCGCTGCCTGCCGAATGGCTGCATTGCCGAAGTCATCTTGGAAGACGAGCTGCTGACGAAACTGAAAGCAGGCGGACAAGCAACCTTCATTATTTTCCAGACGCCGGAAGAAGGCATCGGCATTCCGATTTCGCTGAACGGTTTTTCCGACGGGTTCGACGCCCTCCCGTAAGCCACCCCAAACTACCGCAATAACGAAGGCACCCCGTTACTCTGCGGGCGCGTCCTGTTGATCCTTGGGTGCCCCCTTGCGCGGCGTTACCTTGTGCAGGCGGTCAGACCCGGCGAACAGTCCTTGCTTAAGCTGCACGTCGATGCGTTCCTGGTCGCGTCCGCGCACGTCCTCTTCAATCTGGTCGATCCGGTCGAGCGGTGTTCCGAGCGCTTCCAGCGCGGCGCGGCCAAAGACCACGCTCGACTCAAAGGTTTCGCGGATCTGGAAGTCGACGCCCCGCCTCCTGAGATCGAGATAGTGTGCGCGATCGGTTGCCCGGCAGAAAATCTGCGCGTCGGGAAACCCCTCCCGGATCAGGTCGATGGCCTTGCCCATCACCTTGTCGTTCTCAACACACATGGCGACAAGCGCAGCCTTTCCGGCCCCTGCGGCGGCCAAAACGTCCGCACGGGTCGCATCGCCATAATAGACTTTGTAGCCCTGCTTGCGGGCATAGTCGATGCGGTCGGGCCGGTTGTCGATCGCCGTGATCTCCAGGCCCTCGGAGGTGAGGATCTGAGCAACGACCATGCCGAAGCGTCCAAAGCCAATGACGAGAACGGTCGGCGCTGCTTCCCCGAAAGTCTCGATCGAGGGATTTTCAACGCCGCGCGCCTTAACCCTAGTCGCGAGCTTGTCCAGTCCAAGGCAGGCAAGCGGGGTGAGCAGCATCGTCAGGATTACGATCGCGTTGAGCAGATTGGCGGTTTGATAGGTCAGCAGGCTGTTGCTGACGGCAGCCGTAAAGAGCACAAACGCAAACTCGCCGCCCTGCGGCAGGGTCACCGCAATACGCAGTGCATCTGAATTTGGCGAGCCTGTCCCGCGCGACAGGCCCCAAAGGAAAACTCCCTTTAGTCCCATGACCACCGCTACGCCGGCGGCCACAACCATCCAGTTTTCAATGACCAGGGACACATCGAGCGACATGCCGACGGCAACGAAGAAAAGCCCCATCAGCAACGACCGGAAAGGCTCGATATCGGCCTCGAGCGTATGCCGGAAACTCGATTCGGCCAGAAGAACGCCGGCCAGGAACGCGCCCAGAGCCATGGAGAGACCGACAGAATGCATGATCCCCGCGCTGCCAAGCGCCACCAGAAGCGCCGCCGTGAGCATCACCTCCCGTGCGCGGCTCGCTGCAAGAAACAGAAAGATCGGCGAGATAAGGTAGCGACCCGTCAGGACAACCGCGGCCACAGCACCCAGAACAATCAGGACTTCACTTGCGATTTCCGTTGCTGTCGACGGCCCTTCACCGGGCGCCAGAATGGCCACCATTGCCAAAAGGGGGACGATCGCGATGTCCTGCAGCAGCAAAATCCCGAAGGCCCGCTGCCCATAAGGCGATGATAACTGGCCGCGCTCCTGCAGGATCTGCAAGGCAAAGGCAGTCGAAGACAGCGCCAGGCCAAACCCGGCAACAAACGCCGTGGGATATGGCAAGCCAACCAGACGCCCAATTGCAAACAAGCAGATCCCGGTCAGAACCACCTGGGCAGTACCGAGACCAAAAATGTCGCGCTTCATACGCCAGAGTTTGCTGGGGTCCAACTCAAGCCCGATGACGAACAGCAGCAGGACAACACCAAGCTCTGCGACATGAAGGACATCTTCGCCGGAGCCAAGCAGCTGCAGCCCATGCGGACCTATTGCCGCGCCCGCTGCAAGATAGCCAACCACAGATCCAAGCCCCAGGCGCTTGGCGATGGGCACGGCAACACAGGTTGCGGCCA
>Ga0207422_1000739_pt1 | contig 89885 bp, 62 predicted proteins | sample MarCyaLeptolynsp_FD_187757 | JGI IMG/M metagenome (GOLD analysis project Ga0207422, IMG submission 187757) | Marine cyanobacterial communities from Panama - species 1 Leptolyngbya sp. (SPAdes) | ecosystem: Environmental > Aquatic > Marine > Unclassified | place: Panama: Panama City | collected...
TCGCATCGAGTGCTTGCGGATTCATCAAAGCAGTGGCGAATGGTGACACATCGTTGATGTCGAACGCGGCATCGTTGTTGACGTCACCGAGCAATCGATCACCACAAGGTGATTCGCACGCGTCGCCAATGCCGTCCATGTCAGTGTCGGCCTGGTCGGCATTCGACGTATCCGGGCAGTTGTCGCACTGGTCGGGTTCACCGTCGCCGTCGCTATCCGAACCATCCGGACATGGCACGGTGAGAACATCGCTCAGCGCATACATCGCTAATGAACTCGTTTGCGGCAGAGTTTCCACGTAGATCCGTGCTCGGCTGTTGGTCAAGGGAAAACCGGCGGCGGAGTAGCCACCGTCCAGAGTACCGCCCAGCGGAGCGAATGTGGTTGTGTCGATGGCCATTCCTGTCCAGACCCGAGCAATCGCGGTGTTCAATCCCGAGGTGACAGACGCTTGGTTGAATAGACCCTTCTCCCAAAAACGGTTGTAGTCATCGGCGATTTGCACGCCGTCGACGCGGTAGATCGGCACGCCGGTCGCCCCACCGAGGACGAATTGGGTGTTGGTGTGGTCGACCGCATTCACCGTCGGCGTGGATACGACCGCTTTCCAAGTCGTGTCGATTGCCGCAAGATCGGGGACAAGCGCCACTTCCGCATTAACGAACGCATCGTAAAACGCAACATCTGCTGATTCGGCAGGCGTTAATAAATCAGTGACGAAGAACAGACGGTACTGATCGCCAACGGCAAGATCGGTTGGCACAGTCGTGAGGTCAGGATCGTCGCAGAATTTTCCGATGCCGTTACCGTCAAAGTCTTCCTGATTCGGATTCGCAATGAGCGGACAATTGTCGCACACATCTCCGACACCGTCCTGATCGCCGTCTGTTTGATCCGGGTTCGCTATCGCCGGACAGTTATCGCAGCCGCTGATAATGCCGTCACCATCTTCGTCTAGGTTATCGTCGAATCCCGGGCAGATATCGCACGCATCGGGAACGGTATCGCTATCACTGTCGTCGCCATCGTCGAAGCCCGGACATCGGTCGCACGCATCGCCAACGCCGTCGGTATCGGTATCGGTCTGATTCGGATTGAGGTCGTCAGGACAGTTGTCGCACGCATCGCTAAAGCTGTCACCATCGATATCTGCCTGGTCGGGGTTAGGGGTGCTAGGGCAGTTGTCGCAGTCATCCGCGACACCGTCGCCATCGCCATCGTTGGCGTCGTCGAAGCCGGGGCATTGGTCGCAGCCGTTTGGAACCCCGTCACCATCAGTGTCGAGTAAATCGTCGAAACCCGGGCAGATATCGCATGCGTTGCCAACGCCATCGCCGTCATCATCGGTCTGCGCAGCGTTCTCGTTGTCGGGACAATTGTCGCAGCCATCAGGGACGTTATCGCCATCTACGTCGATGTTGTCGTCAAAGCCCGGACATTGGTCACACGCATTACCGACGCCGTCATTATCATCGTCGTTTTGGCTTGGGTTATTGTCAGCAGGACAATTGTCGCATTCGTTAGGTGCGCCATCGTTATCGCTGTCGATGCTGTCGTCGAAGCCGGGGCATGCATCAACCGCGTCGCCGACGCCGTCTCCGTCGGTATCGGTTAATCCTTGAAACTCAAAGGCCCCCATGTCGAGAAAGTCGACCAGACCGAAAGCCCGACCGGTGTTGGCCGTACCGAGATCGTCGACAAAACGGGTGTCCCCATTCAGGTCGGTACTTGCACCCGTAAATGTAAATGTGAACGCGTCGGCAGCATCGATACCGAGCGAACCCGCAGCAAGTCGATAGTCGCCCTGCGCGGCGTCGACAAATGTTGCGGCACCGTCAATGTTAGTAGCACCACTCGCATTCTCGAACAAACTGTAAGAAGCACTCAGTGCACCACTAATATTCGACGGACCATCGACGATGGTGCTCACCATAGAAAGCATTGCGGTATCGCGAAGTCTGATGGCGCCTGATGTTCCTTGAATAATCGTACAATTCACCAACGTTGCGTCAGTTTCGTCTACCACGATGGCGAAGCTAGTGGCGTTATCGAAGAACAAACATTGGCGAAAGGCCGGGGCCGAAGATGCTCCAGCCACAAACACGGTTTGGAATTGACCTGCCCCACCGGTGAAGGTGCAACGATCGATTACCGACGGTCCACGCAAGTCCAGCGCGTTACCACCAGCGACATCTTCGAAGCGGACTCTTCGAATCGTGGGGCTCGAATTCTCCGTACGAATCGCCGTTGCACCCACATTGGTGATTGTCATATCGGAAATGACGGTAGTGGCGTTCTGCCCATTGGCGATCAGCATCACTCGGTCATTATCGTCGTCACCACCGTCAAGGATCGTCTCGCCAACGCCGGCTCCACGTATGGTCACGTTAAGATTGGCCGGAAAAACAATGCCGTCTTCACGAACCCGGCACGGGCCCAGCTCGATTAGATCGCCATTACTGGCGGCGTCTAACGCGGCCTGAATGGTTGGATGGGCGGTACTAGTGGTAGCGTTGAAAATATTCGGCACACCGTTTGGACATTCGTCGCACACATTGCCCACACCATCGTTGTCGCTGTCGGCTTGGTTCGTATTGGCATCAAACGGACAGTTGTCGCACACATCACCGCGACCGTCGCCATCGGTATCGGTCTGATCCGCCGGGCTGGCGTTGGGGCAATTGTCACAAACGTTACCGAGACCATCGTTATCGTTGTCGGCTTGGTTGGCGTTGATATCGAAGGGGCAGTTATCGCAGGCATCTCCGAAAAAATCAGCGTCGCTGTTAGTTTGGTTTTCGTTGGTAACAAACGGGCAGTTATCGCAGATGTCGCCAAAGCTGTCGTCATCGCTGTTCTGCTGGTCGGAGTTGGCATCGAAGAAACAGTTATCGCAGACATCGCCGACGCCATCACCATCTTGATCTGCTTGGTCGGCATTGGGAATTTCAACACAGTTATCCGTGTTGTCGAAAATTCCGTCGCCGTCGCTGTCACCAAAGAAGCTGATACTCCAACCGCCGGTAATAACTCCCTGGTCGTTATTCAGAAAACCCTGCACACCCGTATTCATGATGTACAAGCTCCACGTGTTGTTGACGTTAGCAAGACTCAGGTCTTCCAATGACGACAGCGTCGTGGAATAAAACTGGGTGGGAAACGGTGCCGGTTCGATGAATGAGGGATTGCTCCCGATGTTTGACGGACTATAAACTCCGCTAACGATCGGGAACGGAAAATTGGGTGCGTCGTCGCGAAAAGTCAAATTCACGTTTGCGATATCGGCGGCGCCGCCAGTTCCATCCATCAGCAATACGGAGCGTGTGGGCGTGTTCGCAGCCGACACCAATAACATATCAATTTTGCCAGGGGCAGTGTGGAATAGACCATGCACGTCGACCTCAATCACAAACGGGCGCTCGACGCCGGTCACATCGATAGTGCTCGGATATGGAGCGGCAATCTGCCGCGTGAAACCGTTCGGTGCCGGCGGGAATGGACTGCTTTCCACCGGCGGGATGACAATGGGTTGTGGATTTGAGAAGGTCTGCGCGAACGCTGACGAAGGTATTCCTACCCAGGTTATGGCGAGCAGCAGCCCAAATCGTACCCTGAATAACTTATTGAACATATTGTCGGTATCTGGAGTCATCGTCATGGTAAATTCACCTCTAGGATTGATTTTCAACGGGTGCAATCGGGCGCGTGTCCAACACGGCAAGTGCCGCGTCGACGGCCCATCTCGTCACCCCATAAACGCCAAAAGAGCAAAAAACCCGTCAACAAAAATCTGAACCTCCCTTATGTTTACAGAAACAACTATGAATGAAAGAGTTACAATCACGACTTAAGGCCTGATACAACGACATGGTTCGATCCACTCCTAGAGTCGGTTGGTCCAGAAGGAGCACACCTGACGCATCTATTCTGCTCTCCCGCATCAACGACGGCGATGCGTTGCCCGCCGATCAGTTGTTTCTGATCGTGAATGAACAGTAATGAGGAAAGGGTCTGCGGTTTATGCAGAGGGTAAGCGGCGGCGGTGTCGAAGATCGGGCACCGACGCCCTAGCCGGGAAGGATGCCTCCGGCAGGCTTGGTCAAAGTGCGCCCTGCAGACGTTCCGATCGTCCCCACGATGACCGGATTCGTCGGATAAGAGATGTCGACAACTATCACGCTGTTGAGCGTACCCAAGAAAGCAAGTCCACCGGAGATTTGGTATGAGAGTATGGACTGTGGAATATCCAACGTTCCGATTAGGTCCGGGTTGGTCGGGTCGTCCATTGAATAAGTGCGTAGATTGCCATCAGAAAGGCAGACGTAATTGGTTCCTACTGCCGTTGCACCATATATGTTAAGAATCGGCGGGCTCACGCCCAACACGACCGGGTCACTGGGATTGGAGATGTCAAATGTGATCAGTTCTTCGACGAATTCTCCGTCGATATAGCGAGCGTACACATACATGCGGTTACCACTTATTGAGATATCGTCCAACTCCGCCAGTTCGGGCAGCCCATACGAATCCGCGTAGGCATCGATCTGTGGGCTGATTGAACAGTCGGCATTCAATTGGTTAGCGCTCAGAAATAGGACGAGCGACAGGGTCGCGACTAAGAAAATGGCGGGAACTCCAGAAGTCACCGTGTTTCTTGACTGCTCTGAAATGCTCGATGATCGATGGGTTACTGAGTTGTTCATCAGGTTCTCCGTGGGTGGTTTGCTATCCATGAAGGCGATGGCTTCGTTACGACCCGCTATCGGACAGTCGCGAAAAGCCCGCCGCTCACCCCGTTCACGCCAACGAAGTCCGCAGCCCTTCAAAAAAATCCAAAAAATTCTCCAAAACGGCGTTCACAGTCCGCAATGGCCGATATTCGGTCGCCCGCAATCTGATAAAGTGGTCTACATGGATGGCGAAACACCGAAATTCGGGCCGCGCGAGAATACGGGGCCGCCGCAAGATCTTGCCGCGATCACGCTGCTGTTGAATCAGGCGCAGGCGGGCGTCGATGGTGCGTCCGATCGATTATTGGAGATGGTCTACGAGCAACTACGTGCCACGGCGGGCAGCTATTTCCGCAATCAAGCGGCCAATCACACGTTGCAACCGACGGCACTCGTACACGAAGCCTATCTCAAGCTGATCGGCAACCCGGAAAAGCAATGGGATGGCCGCGCCCATTTCTGTGCAGTGGCGTCGACTGCCATGCGCCACATCCTGCGCGATCATGCTCGCTCCAAACGCGCGGCCAAACGCGGCGGTGACGATAGCCAGCGAACGCCGCTTACCCAGATCGAAGCCCCCTCGGGCAGCAGCGAGGCAATCGACCCGTTAACGCTCGATGAAACACTCGCCGCACTGCAAGAAATCGACGAACTGGGGGCGCGTATTGTAGAGCTGCGCTATTTCGGCGGGCTCACCAATGAGGAAATCGCCGGCGTATTGGATACGTCGCTCTCCACCGTCGAACGGCGGTGGCGCACCAGCAAGGCCTGGCTCAAAACGCAACTTGACCATGACGACGAGTCGAGTAGGGCAGACTTATGAATAAAGAAACATATCGTCGCGCTTTTGCACTCTTCGATGAGATATGCGATCTACCTGCCGCCGCCCGCAATAAATTGATCGATGATCGTTGTGCCGGAGATGCGGAACTGCGCACCGCTATAGAGCAAATGCTGTTGCAGGATGCGAAAGACGACGAAAATCTGTCGCCCGGTGCCGGTGCTGAGTTGATCGCGTCGCAGGTTATGGAAATGCCGGGAAATCTCATACCCGAGCGGATCGGTCGCTTCAAAGTGATCCGAGAGATTGGGCACGGTGGCATGGGAGTCGTTTATGCAGCCGAACAGGATGAGCCCAAGCGACTCGTGGCGCTGAAAGTCATCAAAGCGGCCACCTTGTCCAAGGAACGTATCAGACGTTTCAAGAACGAGGCATTTGTACTCGGGCAATTGCAGCACCCCGGAATCGCCACGATCTATGAATCAGGCGTGGCCATGGTCAATGGTCTATCCCAGCCATTCTTCGCGATGGAACTGGTTCGAGGTGACCCGATTCTTGCCTTTGCGCAAAGTCGAGGGCTCACCGTGCGCCAAAAACTCGATTTGATCGCTCGCGTATGTGACGCTGTGCAACATGCGCACCAAAAAGGGATCATCCATCGCGACATCAAGCCAGCCAACATTTTGGTAGTCGAGCAAACGACCGAATCGACCCATCTGGATTCAGAACATTCGACCAAGGTGATTGATGCCATAGGTCAACCGAAGATTCTTGACTTTGGAATCGCTAGAGCCACAGACCAGGATGGGCAAGCGATAACCATGCAAACCGATATCGGTCAATTGGTCGGAACGTTGCCCTATATGAGCCCGGAACAGATCGAGGGAGATCGACGACATCTCGATACGCGCAGCGACATATACGGGCTGGGCGTCGTGATGTATCAGTTGCTCTCAAATACGTTGCCGCTGGATGTTTCGGGTAAGTCGGTCGCGGAAGCAGCTCGTTTGATCCGAGACAGGGAACCAAGCAAGCTTAGCTCGGTCGTCAGTCAGGCGCGCGGAGACATCGACACGATTGTACAAAAAGCACTAGAAAAATCGCCCGAACGCCGGTACCAAACTGCAGCAGAATTGGCGGCCGATATCCGGCGATTCCTTGCAGATCAGCCCATTACTGCGCGGCCAGCAAGCGTAGGCTATCTGGTGAGAAAGTTCGCGCGCCGCAATCGTGTTATGGTCGGCGGCGTCGCCGCAACATTTGCCGCGCTGATAATCGGTCTCGTCGGTACATCTTACTTTCTCTCCGAAGCACTAAGACAGCGCGATGCGGCTGAGAGTGAACGAGCACGAACGGCAACCGTCGCAGAGTTTCAGGCCAAGTTGCTCGATGGAATTAGTCCGCGTCGATTTGGTCGCAACCTAAAGCGGGATTTGCGGGTCGAATATCGCCACGTCCTCGAAGATTCAACGAATGATAACGCGGAGATCGAAAACGAACTCGCATCATTCGAAGCGGCGCTGCGACAGATAAATGGAACGAATTTGGCTCGGTCGGTCCTTAGCGGTGAATTAGCGGAAAGAGCGATCGTGCAGATAGAAGGAGGCTTGACGGAAGATCCTGTGACTGAGGCGAGCCTTCGTTATGCAGTTGGTCGAATGTACATGCAACTCGGCATGTACGCGGAGGCGCTAGATCAATTTTTGCAAGTGATGGCTCAACGCCAGGAGCATCTTGGCGTCGATGATCCGGAAACGCACCTCGTTATGAACCACGTTGGCCTGATGTACAGAGAAATGGGGCGTGTGTCGGAGGCGGAGAAGGTATTTCGCGAGGCACTTGCATTGCGCCGAAGTGTTCATGGTGACGATCACAAGCATACGCTGACGTCGCTCTACAATCTCGGCGCGTTAATGCGTTATAAGGGCGACCTGCAATCCGCAGAGCCGCTGTTAAAGGATGTGGTCGAGCGAACTGAGAAACTTCTGGGTACGGACCACGCTCGGTCCCTATCACGACGAAACACTCATTGCGTCGTTCTTCTGGATCTAGGCAAGATCGAGGAAGCTTTGCAATGCATCCGTCAAGTCTATGAAGCGACCGAACGCGTGTCCGGTCCGGATCAGCGCCGCACGATCGTGGCTCGAAACAACCTCATGGCCACATTATTTAAGGCGAATCGTATAGAAGAGGCAGAGCCTATTGCCCGCGACGTTCTTGCGTCCAGCCGTCGCCGAGATGGAGACGATCATCCATCGACGAGTCTGGCTCGCAACAACTTAGGAATGGTCTTGCTACAGCTAGATCGGCTGGAGGAGGCAGAGGCGCTTTTTCGTCTGGCCCACGAGACCTGTCGCATCAATCTAAATCCCGAGCAAGAACTCAGTATGAAGTCGACCAGCAACCTAATCGACGCGTTGTTAGGCCTCGACCGAGCCGGGGAGGCCGAGTTACTTTGCAGGAGCTTGGTCGCAACCCGGCGGCAGCTCAATCCGCCGCAACTGGGACTTGTCGCACAAACACTCGAACAACTTGGCATATCGCTCTTTCAACAAGAACGGTTTCAGGAATCCGTGGAAGCATGGCAAGAATGCGTTGACCTTAGAACCAACATTTCCGCCGACCACTGGCTCACGCATCGGGCGCGAAGTCGGCTCGGTGAAGCTTTCACGGAACTCCGCGATTTTCAACAGGCGGAACCGTTACTGTTATCGAGTCAGGCAGCGCTCGAGTCCCAATCCGCGACCATCCCACAAGTCGCAGGCGCGGGCTGCATTGAGGAGGCCGGCGCGCGGATCTTTAGGCTGTACCAGCGTTGGGGCAAATTAGAGCAAGCCGAACAATGGCGTCGTTTGCAGGAATAGGATAAGGCGAACACGAATCCTTTCGGACAGAACAGCAACCAAGAAAATCCGCGATCGAATCAGGGATTTGTGTCGATCCGAAGCAACTGTCAAACGCCGGCGTTCAACCTGTAATTTGGCGTTGGAACTTCACGTGGTACTGGTCAAATCGACAAGATGAATGATTCTTTCATTAATCGTCACAATGTGGTCGCCAATGCTCTCGTCTGCTCTACGGTGCCAGCAGCAAATCAATCAATCCCTGCACATCGCGCCCGTCGATCGCGCTGTCAATGTTCGTATCGGCTGCACACTGCTGATCTTCTGTTGCCGCCGCTGGGTTCAATACCACTGCAATGAATGGGGCGATATCGTCTATGGTGACGAACCCGCTCTCATCGACATCACCGAGCGTGCAAGCAGATTCCGATTCTTCAATCGTCAGCTCAAAATCCGGACCGTCGGGTTCATTCGGCTCGTCGAAGTTGACCGACAAACGAATGAGGTAGGTCTGCCCTGCGGTAACGTCGTACTGAATCGTAGAAAGCGCCGTTTCACCGAATAGATCGCAGGCGACCGTATCGGCACCATCGTCGTTGCATGCTAGCTGCACACCTCCGTTGGATGGGCAATCATCAAACAACGACAGCACCGTATCGAAGCCGGTCGCTGGATTGCACGTCGAGATAGTGGCCGTACCATTGATCGTTGCGGTGTAGCTGAACCACTCGTCAAAGTTATTGAGGGTGCCGCAATCATCGTCTTCGCCGGTGGTGCCGGTGTTATCGCTCAGCGTGCCGGTATTGATGCCGATCGTTGCCGTACGCGCCGATTCACACTCATTGCCATCCGGTTCGGCTGCCGGCGGCAGCGCGTCGCGCACCGGCAAACTGGATTCAGCAACGATAAGCCGCTGATGAATCGTGAAAGTCTGAAGATTTGCCGTCACGGCCCCAAATGCTACATCACCCGCATCGTTGAATCCTTCTTCTCGGAATGAAAAATCGACAACCACTTCCTCTCCGATGCCAACTATATCGATCGGGTATGCAGTACGCACAACGAGTGAAGTGTTGCCACCGGCATCAGTGAAAAACAACCCGCGCGGGTCTGCTGCCACAATCGGTGCATCGTTTGTGGGAGCTTGAAATGCTGCCAGAACTAACACCTCGCCCGCGTCGTTGGTGGCCACTTCCATAAAGTCCGTATAGCGCGAACCAGGACCGAGCGGCGTGACGTCGTTGTCCGTGGCGATGGTCGTGGTTTTGTTGTCGGCAACGCGAAAAACGTATGCCGATCGAATGCCGGGTGGTAGCTGCGGGCCTTGCGGTATCGGCGGTACGTCGAACGTAACGGTGATGGTATCGGCAATATAAGCGAATTCACTGCGGTCGTTCAGTGAGTAATCCCAAAACTGATTGACCGAAACGGTATCGCGATAGAACCGGATATTAACGAATTCATGAAATGGAACTTCTGTTTCGTTTTTGCCAAACAAGACGCCATCGAGCGTCAGTTCGTCGCAATTGTCACCAAAGCAATTGCTTGGGATCGGCATACCCGTCGCACCAGGAAATGACTTGACGAGTAGCTGCCCGGCGTTGTTTATCTCGGGGTCTTTGCTAGGCCCATACTCGGGGTCGGATGGTCGCGCGAGAATATCATTCTGTGTCAAAATTGCGTAACCGACGCCCGATACATGAGCATTGAACGCAACCTCACCGGCGTTATTCAACGAAACGCCGTCATCGCCGTTGAGACCGGGGAACTCGTCTTCTTCGATGTCGATAAAATCGTCGATTGATATGATGGTCCCTGTGACGCCGGGAGCCGAACCACCCTCGCGCGCGACGACACCCTGACTAGCGAGCACAATGGCACGATCGTTGGCGCTTGTGACATCAACTCCGGTGAGCCTTGTCAGGAACGCGACTTCATCATACTCATTGATGTCAGGGCTTGTAGGTACACTATCGTTTAGTTGTGGAGGGAAGTCATTTAATTCCCCGTATAGTGCGCCGCCCGCCCCCAAGGCGGGTTGTCCCTCCCGCGCGATCACACTGAGACCTTGGGCGTCAAAAAGCAATACCGCCGAATCGTTGGCGTCTGTTACGTTCCCCTGTAAACGAGCGGCGACAGCAACGGTGCCCAAGTTGTTTAAGGCCGGTGTTTGAAAAAAGCTAAGGTCCACGCCGTCCACCGCGTCAAACGCGTCACCGTCCGAAGCGATCGCTCGAAAGGTCCATTGCGCCGGAATCACACAACCGCTGGCGTCCACCGGTAAGCCGCCGGGGCTGGGGACGCAGGCGTCGCAACCATCGGGCACGCCATCGATATCGGTATCGATGTTATCATCGAAGCTGGGGCAGCGGTCGTTCGCATCGCATACGCCATCACCATCGGAGTCGTCACCGACACTGTTGGGGCACGGATCGCACCCATTGGGAATACCATCGCCATCGATATCTTGCGTATCATCAAAACCGGGGCAAACATCACAACCATCGGGGACCGAGTCGCCGTCGGCATCGATTGTGTTATCGCCGTTGGGGCAACTGTCGCAAAAATCGGCGAGACCGTCGCCATCGCCATCGGCCAAGTCATCCCCACCCGGACACGTATCGCAACTATCGGCGACACCGTCGGCATCATCATCGGGTAGTTGCGGCCAAGTGACATTGGAAACGGTTAGCGCGCCGTTAAAGATGCCGGTGATGTCATCGTTGCGCCCGGCCATTACCAATGCCACCGGGAATCCGCCGTTCACGGGAACCGATACCGTGCCGTTATACGAGAACAGTCCACTAGGAGTTTGATCGACAACGAGATAGTTCGTCTGACTACCTGGGCCGATCACCGCAACGTAGAACTGTGCCACGGCGCCGACATTGGCGTGGTTGCCGGTATAGGTGTAATCGAACGACCACGTGCCGCTGGTTGCGGGCGTGATTTCGAAGACCGCTCCGCGATCCGAGACGGGGCCGATCACGCCGCCCACGGAGTAATTGAACTCAGCGCTACTGGGTTCGCCACTTGCCGGATCGATAAAGGTAAACCCATCCAGGATACCGCTTTCTATCCATTCTTCAATGTTGTACGGACAATCGAAGCCGGTGGCGTCGACAACGCATTCGTCCAAACTCGAAAATGGACAGGGATCGAGCGAGTCGCAAACGCCGTCGAGGTCCGAGTCGTCGGGGCTGTCATTTGGGCATGGGTCGCAACTATCCGGCTTACCATCGCCATCGGCGTCGTCGCCGAAGCGTTCGACGGATACGGCAATATTCACTTCGCCGTGATCTTCCGGCAGGAACCCACCGATACGAAGATAGACCGTGTCACCCGCCGCAAGCGTAATCGTGGCACTACACGATGTAAGAAAGTCGGCACACGCAGCTTCGGCCCCACCGCATTCGAAGTAGAACCCCACGAGTTCTTTGAAGTCGTTGTCGCACCAAGCAAGGTCGACCTGTTGGGCGCAGATATCGTTGTTGGTGTAGTAATACCAGATATCTTTGACCAAGGGATTGCCGGTGCTGCACGACAGCGGTGCTTCCGGACTATTGGTTGCCTGATCGGTGCAGCCGGTGACGATTCCGGGCGTTAGCGGTAATGCACCGGCACACTCGTCGTTTACGGGTGGATCCCCCACCGCACAGCCGCATTGGAAAAGAACAAAGCCGTCTGGGTTGGGGTTATTCGATACAAAAATATTGGGTGAATAGGCGAAGCTGGCGATGTAGCTTCCGCCGCCACCGCCTGCGCGCGCGTTGCCGCCACCACCTCCGCCGGAGTAGCCGCCACCACCACCGCCGCCGCCGCCAGCTTGCGCTCCGCCGCCGCCACCGAAGCCCCAGCCGCCGGGACTACCACCGGTCTGTCCGCCGTCGCCGCCTGTTGGACAGCCCGCGCCGCCACCGAGATCGCAGCCGCCGCCGTTGAGATAACCACCACCGCCGCCGGAGAGCAGACCGATGGTAGAGTCACCGCAGCCGCCGCCCTGTCCAAAGGTGCCGCCATCACCAGCGTTACCGCCGCCGCCGCCATCGCCGCCGCTTCCATTGCTATCAACACGACCACTCTGACCGTCGTTACTGTTTACACAACCCGCAATCGGCGCAGCGCCTTGATAAGCGCCACCGCCACCCCCGGCAGCCATGAGGACCTGCCAGTCACTGGCGCAGCTCTCACCTGAAAGTCCCGGAGGACGATAAAGAATCGCAGTCCCGCCGCCACCACCACCGGATTGCGTACCGATGTTTACGAAGGTAAGGCCGTAGCCATCGGCACCGCGACCGCCGACGATGAAACGCAAAGTACCGCCCGGCGCCAACTGACCGGGGCCGTTGCCAACCACAAACGTTGCGACCGCCTCCGCAGCCTTACCGCCTTCCGCTTCACAAAACGAGCAGCCGGTCTGCGTGCAGCGCTCTATCGTCGCCCCGCCCCCATCGCCCCCCTTAATCTGGAACGTATAAGTTTGCGGCGCACCGCTTAACGGAATCGTGTTGTCGACGGCGGTGCCGGTGTAGTTTAATTCAAAAAATGAGCAGAGCAGGTCGGAGGCCTTTGCGGACCGAGAAGACGAAAGCCCCATTAGCACGCAAGATGACACGATGACAATCTTTAGGCCGAACGAAGTCAGTCGGAATTGCCGCGTCACGGCGAGCCCCAGATTTGATCGGTGGTTCGATTCAGTACTCATCTTCGGGTTTCCTAAGTTTAGCGGAGGTACCATTGACATTCGTCACCTGTCCCTAAAGCCGGATATGTGGTGCGTCCGAGAAAATCTCATGTCTTGATCCAAGCTAGGGGCGTTTAAGAGATTCGTCCTCGCAGGAGTTCGGCTACATTCAGGACGGTCTACGCCCGATGCCTGGTTCGGCGGGCCTTGAGCGTGAATGCGGCCCCTGTCATTCGAATATACGCCAATGAGCCCTGGAACCCTTCAAAAAATATTCACTCCCTTAAAATTTGGGTGGTAAGAAGGGTATTTCCAAGGCTCAAAAACACCCCAATACAGAATTGCCAATCAGCATGAATTGGCCGCGATATGAAGACCCAGTTTATTTTTATTTTTCAACTGAGGCTGATTGACCAGCACTGGCAGCGTTACCTACTGCGCGTGCACCCAAATTCTGGCCCAAGCCAGTTGTGAATGAGCCGTTTAGGCTTCGAATTCACCTAGAGCCGCTTCAGGATGAATTGACAATGATCAAAGTTGGGGCAGATTGCCCAGATCTCAAAATGCGCTTGCACCCATTTCCAAGCCAACTACTGAGTTAGAAATCAGACCTCATCCGGTTAAACCCACCTGGCATTTCGATGCAGCGAACTCCCTCGGGGCTAGGTATCCGAAGGTGCTGGCTGGATCCTCTCCCGCGGCGACGACTTCGATAACGACACCATCAAATAAGTTCGCTCTCGAAAAAGAATGCAGTCTCCGCACCAACCCGAAGCTTAACCAGCCCCAGCAGCAAATGCCGAGCCGTGAGAATTCTCATTCGGCGTCACAATCCCAACAGAAAACGCCTCCATGAGCTTTTCATTAGATGCGGGCAAATCGTCCGGCGGTCGGCTTGTGATCAGTCCGTTATCGACGATCACTTCCTCGTCCTTCCAGGTCGCGCCGGCATTTCCCAAATCGATCCTAACCGATTCAACCGACGTTACGGAGCGTCCGCGAACAACGCATGCATTGATCATCGTCCTTGATTCATGGCATATAGCTGCCACGGGCTTGCCCAAATCAAAAAGTGCTTCACGAACGCAATGGCGTCTTCGTCAGTGCGTAACGAATCCGGGTTCAACACACCGCCCGGCAGCAACAATGCGTCGTACGATTCGAGCTTTGCCGTTGGCAGATGCACGTCGATACCAAACTCTTCGCCGGTCCAACCGAGCACGAATTCGGCCTTTGGAAGAAACGATGTGACAATTGCCACCGGCCTGGCTAATCGCATCCATCGGCGAAACCAACTCGATCTCTTCTAATCCTTCCATCACCAGCGCGGCGATCAACTTTCCACTCATTCTGTTGTTACTCATATGACTCATCTCCTGCGACGAGCGGGTTAGATATTCGCTCGCACATGCAGGATTATCACCGACATTGATACCGTCAGGGTGTAGCCGGACTGAGAAAGCACTTAACCGGCTAAAGCCAATTCGCTAAGCCGGCTGGGCGGGCGCCCGATCAAGACATGGTTCGAAGTGAGTTAAAACCTGTTTGCTTTCATCGAGAGTCGGAACAAGAAATTTACGCTTGTATTGCTCCGGCCCGCGTGGATTTAGCTGTTCAAGCTTTCGGTCAAACGCTTCAACCGCACCGCGCTCAACCCAATGACATTCAATCGGTAGCAATGCGCCTGACCGCCTTGCCGCCTCATAAGAAGAACTCTGTCGCATCATCTCGCGATCAAAACGCCTAGCGATTGCATCAAGTTGATCGCCACCGGCTACCGATTCGATGACCAAGTGATACCGATCGTGTCCCGTCGTGAGCAAAAATTTCCGCGATAAAGCCGCCCCACCGTCAACGCAAGCGCGCATTGATTCGACGACGTCATTCTCCATCACGGTTTCCGACGCAATCGAAGCAATCTGACTGCGACGATTAAGAAACCGCAGTACTGGCGCTTCTCCCTGACGATCGATCACCCGCAAAACATCCTCGGTTCGATACCGCACCAAACCGCCGACCGTCGTTAACACCGGAAGGTAACACTGCCCCACTTCAATTTCGTGCGCAAGCAACGTACACGGCTGTTCTTCGTCGGCACGTTCCAATGGAATGAACTCAAAGAACGTTCCCTGCACATCCAACACGCCACCCCGTCGCTCCGCGTGCAACGGGATCGTTATCCGACCCTCGCTGGAGATAAGCCCCAACTCTCGTCGCGGCACATCCCCAAACCACGGATTGAGTTCGTCATCCTGCAAACCCATCGTCCCGTCAGTCCAATGCACCAGGAACTCGAGATTCCAATAGTCGCGTGGTAACAATCGACCGCGATCTTGATAGATCACGGCAAGTCGATCCGCCGCAGCCGGATTGGGTCGCAATTGCTTGCGAAGCGCTCGACGAACGGCTTCCGGGACATCAAACGCCGTTGACATCCGGCCGCTTCGAATATCCTCGATCAAAGACTCCGCAAACTCATCCCCTACACTCGCGATAAACGCCTGCGTCGCCGGCGACGCCGTCACGACGAACGCCACATCCTGTCCCATCGACAACCTCAGAATGGTATAGGCGCGACTCAAACGATCGGGAATATCCGTCACGCATGCGGGGATTGCATACCGTCGGCGCACGATCCACTTTTGCGTTCGTGATGCGAGCCCACTCGTCGACCCGCACGGTATCTCGCTCGCCGTATGCGCCTCGACCGCACGGGTCGCGATCTGCAAGATCGGTCGAAACAATGCGTGCGGGCAATCGAGATATGCCTTGACTCCAAAGATCGTCCAGCCGCGCTTGTACTCCTTCAGCGACAAAGATGTGACCGGTATATGCTTCGGCTCGGCCGTCGTTCCGCTCGTCAGCGCAAACATCTGCAGTTGTTGCGTTGGCCCCAACAATGCTTGTGCGTGCCCCGCCTTCATTCGCTCGATATACGGCAACAGCGTGTCGTAGGTTTGCAGGGGTACAGTTTGACGAAACTGATTCGGGGTAATCTCGGGCGATAGAGAAAATGAGCGCCCAAAATCGCTCGGCGCGTTCAATTCCATGATTCGTTGCAAAACGGCCCGTTGGGTTCTATCCGTATACGCGCACGAATCGAGAAAGCGATTGAACACCCGTTCCGCAATCCGAAGCGTGATATTCCCCGCGAATCTTTCGAGCGTCTCAGATCTCATTCAGGTTCCAAACATGTCGAAGGCGCTGGCTTCAACAGTCAGACTACGGCTTACCAAGCGATTTAGACCACACAGGCTCCGCTAAAGGGGTATCGTAAGGCCGCCCTCGGTTTGCCGACGCTCCAACAAGATAAACCTAAAATACGATTCAGACATTTGTAAGGCGAACTAGCCGGCTACCGATCCGCGGTCGACCAGTGTAATCTGGCCATTTCGCTTCTCGGAACTCAGTTTCAGCGGGGGATTTCAAGGCAGATTGGGCTCCGATACCGAAGCAGTCGTCCATCCCATCAACGAATCTTCCTATCAGACTCATCGAACTCGATTTCGGAAAAATATTTAGACCGCCGGACACAGTTGTTGAATTTTGCGTAGCGGGAGAATTCTGAACAATCGCAAAATCGTATGCTACCATCGAAGTGAATGAGCGCCGGATTAAAGCGAACGAAAGTGGTCGTTAACTTATAAAATCGTATCCGATCCAAGCGCGCCTACTGAAACAAATATCCCCAGCGCCAATACGGTTCCGACACGGGCTCTTTTGAGGCCAACACGTGCCCGCCAACAAATGCCACATTCAACTGACCACCATGTCGCATTGCCGGGAACCAAAAATCGCCCGACTCGAACAGATCGACGGCCTTGTCGTTCGTTATGCCCGGTGCGCTGTAATAAGGAAGCTGTCCGCTTTCCACGGCCATCTTCCCGTCCACATCAAAGACCAGCGGCACATCCGGCTGGTGCAAAATCTTCGACGATAAATAGACCGGGCGCTGCACCGTCCAGCCGTTCACCATCTCGGTCTTGCGTTCGAGCCGTTTGTTGAAACCCGTGCTTACATTTTCCTGCGGGCCGATCGCCCCATCACTACACGGTACACCAGCGATTCGCTTCAACGGGCCACCGGCCGACGGGCAGACCAACGATGCTTGGGTTCGAGCAATTTCTTGAGACGTTTCATCTGGACCCGACCAGAATTCATGGACGCCGTATATCTTTTCTTGAAAATCCTCGATCCGAAAACGATCGGCACCGAATTCGTCGCTATCGCCGCGGCGTACGCCAGCTGCCGGATCGGCAAACATAATGAATTCGGACGCCACGCTGCGCAAACGCGACTTGCAATCCAAGTCCCTCGCCGCACTTCGACTGGCACCTAGCGCCGGCATCAGATTCGCAATCAAAATCGCGATAATGCTGAGCACAACCAGCAATTCGACGAGCGTAAACGCCGAATACATCTTATGCGGGCCTTGTTGGTAACGTGCGATTCGCATACGGTTTGGGCGCTTTCCCGTCCGCCGAGGCGAACCTAACATTCGACTTTGCCGTCGCATTATGCACCAGCTACAGGGCATCTAGCAATTGCAAAAAAACGCTAAAACAGGGCCATCGTTCCCATCATTTTAATCGAAATCGCTACCGTTCAACACGTACCAGCACAGACCTGCAGAATTTGCCGCAAAAAGACCATCAAGAATGGGGCGATTGCGTCGAAACACTAATCCAGCCCGCTATTCAATTCGTCCAAAAAGAATGCAGATTACGATCCCAGTAGCAATGCAATAAACGCATCTACATCAGAAAGATCGAAAGTTTCGTCGTTATTCAAGTCACCAATCGCGAGCAAATCCGCTGTAGGGTACGCGGTCGCATAGGCTGCCGGATCGATCAAGGCCGTCACAATCGCCTCGATATCGCGACTATCGATCGAGCCGTCAAGATTGAAGTCACCCGGCAATGCACCCGCAACCAATTCAAAACCATTAACTACGCCGTCATAGTTCACATCGTACACGCAGTAGTACGGCCCAAAATGCCATAGGTCTACGCTACCGTTCTGATCGTTACCGTCGGAGTCGTAAAACATTTCCCCATCGTAAGTCGCAATATAAGCATCGATCGCGACCTCATCGTCGGTATCCACGACTGCGTCACCGTTGACGTCACCGTTATCAATGTTCGGATACACATCCGACCAGATGATTTCTTGACCGTCCACACGGTTTGGCAAATATGCGGTTCCCAGATTCGCCGCCACGCGCCAATTGGTCACGTCCAACGTCGGGGACAGGCTTTGAAATTCCCAATCCGCCAGTAGCTGAAACTCCGGCAGTTGCCGCGTGAAAAAGTCGGCGACAGTTGCACTCACGGTCATATCGGTAACGGCTTCTTCGATCGAGTATTGATTGCCGTCACAGCCGTCGTTGCTTTGGACGGTTTGCGACGGACTCTCGAACCGCGCCGCCCCCGCATTTGTCTTTGGAATAACCAGCGAGATCGTGGTGATATCGCTCGATTCGTCGTGCGCGTACTGCATGATCAATTCTGGCTCGTAGCGACTATTCCCCGTACCGCACATCACCATCAAATCGTCATAAACATGAGCCCGATGAAAGAACTCACCCGAGACCCACCAGGTTTCGCCCGCTTCGAATGTCGATACCACACCACCGGGGCGCTCAACGATCACATCCACACTACTCGGATCTTCGTCGATCAATGCGATATGAAACTCTTCACCACTGCGCTCTACAAACGGCGGTGTATTTAGGTTGGCGTCGATCTCTTGTACGAAACGTGCGGCACGACCATCAAAGCGAGCCTCCGAGGGCAGCCCACCGAACCGTGCCGTTGTCGCAAGATATCGAAATTCGGGATACTCAACCTCACCGCCCGTGTTCTCATTGTGATCGACGTCGAACTCGATGTAACCGACCATCGGGTGCGGTCCGTATGCATCGGGCACATACGCTTTCTCGTCATCAAACCCGATTTCACCGGTAGGATTGATCAAGCCGTCCAGCATCACATCGATACGAATATACATGCCGCTTTGATCAACGATACCGGTAAAGCGGTCGATATGGGGCGCATCCGGCTCAAAACTACAAAGTTCTATAGCAAGCAGATCGGGCAGCCTTTGAAACTCGGAATCGTACGGTCCGTCCGCCCCTAAGTCCGTTCGTCTTGGCGTGGCGTCACCTATACCATCGATAAACGAAATAACTTGGGCCGAGGCCCGACCGACTATCGCGAAACTCGCTAACGCAACTAATACCCGACTGATTTTCCGCTGCTGGTACATCGATCCGCATTCTCCGCCGCTTTGTTCAACCGATAGCGGAGTGCCTCTCGAGTGATGCCGAGAATGCGCGCCGCTCGACTGAGATTTCCACCGGTATGCTCGTACGCGGCCGACAGGATCATTGCTTCGATTTCATCGAGCGGCGGGCAGCCTTGCTCGAAATCCAGAACAATCTGACGACCATCCCCAAAGGCGAGATTAACATCACCATCCACATGAGATTCGGAGTGATCGCCATCTTGGCGATCGCCCAACATCACATGGTTGACGTCGATCAGATCATCGGTTTGCAGAATAGCGCTTTCCAGAACGTGACTTAATTCCCGGACGTTTCCATACCATGAATATCGCTCCATCCTTGTCCGAGCTGCGCTACTTAACTTTTTAATGGGCGTCTTAAAACGATCGCAATGCTTTTGTAGAAAGTAATCCGCCAACGCAGCAACATCGCCCGCTCGCTCGCGCAACGGTGGTAGATGAAACTGCACCACGCGCAACCGGTGATACAAATCGCGACGAAATTCATCCGCTTCAACCGCAGCGTTCAAATCGCGATTGGTCGCAGCGATAATATGGACATCGATAGACCGCGTTTCCGTCGCTCCGACCGGCCGGATTTCCCGATGTTCGATGGCCTGTAATAACTTGGCTTGCAGATCGAGTTCGAGATGGCCAATCTCATCGAGAAAGATCGTGCCGCCTTCGGCCACTTCAAATAAGCCGCGTTTGGCCCCCGTCGCGCTGGTAAACGCCCCTTTCACATGGCCAAACAGTTCGCTTTCAAACAACGTCGCCGGCAACGCCGTGCAATTAACCTGAATAAACGGTTTCTGCTTGCGCGGGCCGTCATAATGAATCGCCCGCGCAGCCAAGTCCTTACCCGTACCCGTTTCGCCAGTGATCAGAACTGTCGGCGGATCGTCGAGTTTCAGCACGTCGCTTTGAATTAAACGTGCAATTGCGTCCTTGGTTTTCGTAATCGCCGGCGAATTGCCGACGATCGATGCCAATCCGCTACAGGATTCTTCCTGGTGGCGCAGGTAATCGAGATTATCGTTCACCTGCCGCTGGTCGATCGCGCGCTGTACGACCAAGACCAACTCATCCAACTCAACCGGCTTCGTAAGATATTCATAGGCCCCTGCCTTCATCGCGTTCACGGCGATGCGCTCGTTGCCGTGCGCCGTCATCACGATTACGCGCGCCGACGGCACCTCATCCAGCAATTGCGGCAACAAGTCGAGACCGTCGCCATCGGGCAAGCGAATATCCAACAAGATGACATCGGGCAGCAGCGTTCGCGTCGCCGTCAAACCGTCGGCGCAGTTGTGTCGCATCTCTGGCTTAAAACCGTGCGCCTTCAACTTGTCGCGCACATTCTTGGCTAAAACCAACTCGTCTTCGATAATCAACACACGTGACATAACCCACCGTCCTCTTTCAGCGCTCGTCACTACGCCGCAGCGTCATCCGTCAATTTCAACCGCACCAGTTCGCTGGCCTTCGGCAATGCAATCACGAATCGCGCCCCCCCACCGGAGACATCTGCCAGCGACACATCGCCGCCATGCAACCGCGCGATTCGTTTGACCGTTGCCAACCCGATACCGGTTCCCGTTGGCTTGGTCGTAAAAAACAAGTCGAACACACGTTCCCGGATCGGCGCAGGAATCCCCGCACCGTCATCTTCGATCTCCACCTTCGCCGTTTGACCGTCCATTTGGCATCGAACCTGGATCGTTCCGTCCTGCGGACTGTGCTCCATGGCATTGGAAAGCAGTTCAACCACTGCCTGCTCGAGACGGGCACGATCGCCCTGCACCAGTACCGGTGAGTCCGAAACATCCATTTCCACAACCAGCCCACGACGTTCCATCTCGGGCAACAACCCCTTCACGCCCACCTCAACAATTTGCGTCAGGTCGATCTCGTTAAACGCGTCTGCATTGGCACGCGCCATTGAAAGCAGGCCGGTGACGCGATCGCCAAGTCGCTGCCCTTCATCGAGAATGTCTTGAATCCGTTCGCGCGAATCGCCATCGAGTTCGCCCATTTCCAATGCCAACTGCGCAGAGCTTCGAATTGCCGCCAGCGGATTACGAATCCCATGCGCAACTGACGAACACAACTCACCAACAGCGGCAAGCCGCTCGCGCTGCGCTTCCTTTACACGTTGTCGCTCGAGCGTCAGCAAGCGATCCGCCGCCTGCAGCCGACGACCAAATACGAACACCCCCACCAAAATCAGGAAGATGGCCGCGAACACAAAACTCTGTGCTACAAATTGATGTTGGATATCGGCCTCAGCGCGTTGAATCATGTCGATACGCGTTTGGTTTGTTTGATTGGCTAACATGCCGATCAATTCGAGCGCGCGATGTTGATGGCGATCCATACGAGCCATCGCTGGCCCGGCCTCGACAATCATCTCTGCGCGCCGCATTGCAGAATTGCCGCCCGTTTGCAACGGCTCAAAAATGCGAAAGATGTTCGCCGCCTCCTCCTCTAGCAGCCGCACTTCCGAGGCGATGCGCGTCACATCAAAGTCGAATTCCGTCGCGCGACGAATTACGTCGTCCATGTTGCGCGAAGCAATCGCGAGTAACCGCCGCTGCCGTTCGTAGTCCGCCGCCGTATCGGCCTGAAACAAGTTGTTTCCCGGCGCATTCAGTTCGCTAGTAAACCGTTGCGCTTGCTGCAACCACTTGACCCGACCGTCAACTTGATGCTCTGCATCTAGGAGGTCGCGCACCCAATCAACACTCTGTTGGTGCAACCGCAGCGTTAGCGCGATCACCACGACGTTGAAAATGGCGAGCAAAAAATAGAAGTGATACCACCGAATCCGACGCATCAAATTGCCAATCATCAAACGAGCCCTGCCGAAACCACCTGTGTGTCTACACACGGACCGTGCACCTACGCACGCGCCACCATACACACTTTATGCGATCGATCTCGGCCAATCATGGCAAACAGGGCTCTAAATTACGCTAAATGAACGATTTACGGACATTCAACGAACGAAGCCTTATCCTCGTTCGTTTGCATATGTGCAATCGATGTGCCGAGTTTGCCCGGTCGGAGCGTTCGGGCAGAAAAAGGACGACAAGGCCACAGATTGGGTGAATAACGACCTCGTCGCAGTGGAGGGGGACATATCAGGAGGCTGGTTGGCTCGCAATTTCCGGACTCACAAAGTCAGGTTTAGGCGAATGGATCCGAAACACGAGGAACGGTGCCTCGCGGCATTTGGCGTAGTCAGTCTCGGGATAGATCAACGTCGCCAATTCCTTATCGCGTGCCAACTGTCGCGCAAGCTTCGTGTGGTCGCTGTCGGTGATCACAAGATCGGCATGGAAGTGCGACCGAATGTCGGCCAGCTTGATATCGAGCTTATCAACAAACGTCGTTCCGCTATCGTCCTCGCGTTTTAGAGACGTCGTAACCGGTGCCCGACCGCGCGTAAGCTTCACATAGCGTTCCCACAAATCCGGCCGCCGCTCGTGCGTAAACTTCGGATCGAGTCCGACGACATAATAGTTCTTAGCGTTGTGATAAAAGAACAGCGGGAAGTCATCCCAATCCGTCGTGAAGATCACTTCCTCAGGTTGCGAGTTCACCTTCACAAAATCCATCGTCGCGCGAATCGCCGGTAGGTCGAACTTACACGCCGATGATTGCCGCACGCTAAGCCAGCGCGGGTAACCCGCGACACCGACAAAAACGATCACCCAAATTGAAAGTCCCACCGTCACAAGCATGCGCTGTCGTTTCGCTACCCTTACCCCACCCATCTTTTCTTGGGCCGCAGCCCACCATTCGCCAAACAAAGGTCGCGACATCAGCGCCACACTCAAGAGCGCAAACATCGGCCAATATTCAATAAACCGGCGTGCCTTGAGCGTGAGTACCAAGAAGCCCAAATTCAAAAACAGCACGAACAACTCATCAACATCCAGTCGCGGCCCCAGTCGAAATCGCGCCACCGTCACCGGCACCATTACCAACAACAACGGCCCGCACAGCTCGGTAACAAACCACCAAACGCCGTCGTACGGTTTCCACTCGCGCCCCACTGCGATATCCGGCGACAGACCGGTGCCAAAAACCTGCAGCTTCAAAAACTCAACCATGCCATCGAAATATGGATACGTGACTGCGCCCAGCCCCCATCCAATTACGGCAGCGCTAACCAACAACCACGGGAACTTGCGCGTCTCTCTGCGATCCCACAGACTCGCCGCCGCATACGCCCCTACGATCACGGGCGTGTACATAATCGCGCCGAGATACAAATGATTCGAAAGGCCCGAGACGATCGCCAACCCCAACGGTCGCCGCCGAATCAGGCAATAGATCAGCAACATCATCATTGCCAGCGCCGGCCCGATCGCCCGCACGTACCCATGTCGCATGAAGAACTGATGCGGCAAGATCAATAACAACAACAACCATAATGGTGCCAACGGCACCTTCGCCTTACGCAAGATGAGCAGATAGATGCACGCTGTGATAGCAAAAAAAGTACTGACCGCCCAGCGCCCGCCGGCCAACGAATCGCCCGTCAGGTACTTGGACGCGGCAACAAACGGGTACAGCAAGCAATGGAATCCGTAGTGATGACTGACGAAACCGTCGCCCTCGGTGCGAAAATAACTAAACTGCAACCACGGGAACGTCTTCACCAGACCCACTTCCGGCAACAACTCCGACATCTTCAAATGATAAAATGAATCGTTCCCCGGTACGCCCACCACCCCCTCGCGCGGTTGCGACACGAAAAACATCATCACAGCAAATGCCGCTACAAACGCCGCGACGTAAACCAACAACGTTGGCAAAGCCTGGCTGCGCCGAGGCGTCTCGACGGTGGCATCGTTAACCGGCCGTTGTGTTGCAACCGAGTTCACTTCTGGTGTTCGTTCTTCCATGCCAATATCCAAACGCTTTTCGTAGCGTGCCGGGATCGCCGCGTCATCGCGCCGATGCAACCGATCCATCTCGGTCGCGTCGCACTTCGCCGGTAACTGTAAGGCACGGGTATGGTCGATGGCCACCGTCTGATCCACTGCCGCATTTCTCGTGAATGACTCGGTTGGAAAGAAAAAATTGAGCCGCCTTGCGCGGAATTGTCCTGCCGCGACATGTCGCGCCGGGTCACCGCCGGGGATTGGCAGGTGTCGCGCATGTCAAAACTACACTTTTTGGGATGCCGATCTTTGCCGTGACGGCAGAATCCGTGACTCACGCATTAAACAGCAAGTACCGCGAACCCCATCAGAAATATCAAAAATCGATAACGGGAACCTAAACCAAAACAACACTGCCGATACTAAACCTGCATGACACTCAGTTAACTACCTTCTCGCGCCAGGTCACCCAAACGCGAAGCTGATCCTCCCGCTGCTTCACCAATGCATCGAGCGTGCGTTTTGCCTCTGCCAGCGCCGTCTCGCGCTCCTTCGCGGCCGCGTCTGCTTCGTTCGTCGCCTTCTCTAAGGTCGCAACCGCCGCTTCGCCACTGGCAATCAATTGCGGCAACGCGTCGCGCTTTTCAGTTGCCTGCGCGATCGCCGCCTGCGCCGAGGCTAGTGCGGCATTGGCGGCGGTAAGCTCGCTGTTCGTGGTATCGACATTTGCCTGCGTACGTTGCAACTCGGCCTCAATCAGCGCGAGCGCTTCCTGCGTCTTCGCCAACGCCGAAGGCAACGTATTCTCGGCGTCGGCATTTGCGGACATTTTCGTTAAGCGCTGAATCGACTCGGCCAATGCCGTTTGTTCGCCCTGCAAACCGGCCAGACGTTCCTGCAACTGCGTCGATTCCGTCTGCATCTGCGCAACCTGTTGCCGCGCTGCCTCCATATCCTTGGCCCGTTGATTCATTGTCTCCGGAAACAACGCCTGCATCGCGCGCGCCGAACTCAATTCCGTCTGCGCGGCGACCAATTGATTCCGCGCCAGATCACGCGCCGCGATCGATTCTTCATACGCAGCCTGCGCCGCGCCTGCTTCCCCGCGCGTCTTATCAATCTCCGGTTCCAAATCACCCGCGGCCCACTTTGCCAGTTGCGCTTGCGCCGCTTCTCGCTGATTGGTTGCCGCCTCAACTGCTGGTGCTGCCTCGCTCGCCGCCTTGGCCGTTCGGTCGCGCTGGCTACTCAACTCATCCCGCCGCTGCGCAGCCTTCGTCACGGCCGCTTTCGCATGATCGAGTGCCGCCTTGGCCGACGAACGGGCTGACGCAAGCGACCCGCGCGACGCGGCCAGATCGCTCGCCACAGACGCATCGCCATCACCCAACGCGGCCATCGCTGTCTCCGCCGCGACAAGATTCGCATCTGCCTGCTGCAGCGCCTGCTCGGCTGCGACCGTCGCCGTCTGCGCTTGTTCGTGCGTTTGGTTTGCAGCATCGTATTGCGCCAGCGCCGCGGCCGCGGCTTGCTGTGCCGTCGCCAACGCCGCCTGTTTCTCCACCAACGCTAAGTCGGCCGCTCCAAACGCCGACTGCGCCGCCGCGCGCTGCTCATCGAAACTCGGCGGGTTCGCGCGCAATTCGCCAACCGCCGCGCCGTCTTCCACGTTGAACACGCGCACCACACCATTCAAATCAGCAGCAACGATTCGCGTACCCGCCGCGCTCACATCGGCGTCTACGACAATGTCATCCATCGCCGGCAGGTCGCGCAACTTGCCTCCATTGCCATCCCACCAACGTACGTACCGATCGCGACCGCCTGTCACGATGCGACCGTCGCGCGCAAACGCGACGGATAACGACCCACCCTCATGGGCTTTCCATCGTTTGATTTCCTTACCGCCGTGCATTTCCCATAAGAATACGTGCCCACTCTCATCGCACGTGGCAAGCACGTTAGAATCCGCGCGCCAACTCATAGCCGTGATCGCCGTGCTATGACCTTTAAGCGTATAAAACTCCGCGTGCGATTCGGCTTCCCAAACAAACAAGCCGCCCGCGCGATCCGCCGTTGCCAGCAAGATTCCGTCGGGGCTGTAAGCAACCGCCGTTATCCAGTCGGTATGTTTCTCATTGCGGTTTAAAAGCTCACCCGAGCGCGTTGCGTGAACCTTCACAACACCCGCCGGTCCGCCCAATGCAATTCGTTGTTGACTCGCATCGATATCCGCAGCCAGCACCTCGTCGTACTCTTCACCGAACTTGCCGACAAACTCGCCCGTTTCGGAATTCCATATGCGTACATCTCCCGATGTCGCGCCGACGCCACCCGCAGCCAACAACAATCGACCGCTTCGGCTAAACCGCACCACGCGCGGCATCCCATTTTTAATCGGCAACACCCCAAGCAATTCGAGGTTGCGTAGGTCATATGCCAAAACCTGATTTTGCCCTGCCAGCGCAACCCATCCGGCCCCCGGATGCGCCGCCATCGCGTTAACCGCCCCGCGCTGCGCCGACTGCATAAACGGCCGCTTCGGAAACGCGTGCGGATACGCCGTGGTAACCGCGGCCTGGTCCGCCGCGTCAAATTCGAATGCAACCGTCGATTGCTTCGGCGTTTGGGCGGCGCTGTCTTTCGTATCACGGCACCCTTGCGTGATCCAGGCTCGCACCAACTCCAGCGACTCGTTTGCGATCGGTGCCTGATTCGGCGGCATCGCAGGCTCTTCCTGATGGCTAATCAGCAAGAACAATCGGCTGCTATTGGCACTGCCGGGTGCCAGCACTTTACCACTGCTTCCACCAGCCATCGCGCCACGGTAAGTACTCAGGTCGAGCCCGGCTTCGCGTTTGTCGGGGTTATGACAGGAAAGACAATTGCTCGCGAAGATCGGTCGCACATGATCCTGATACGTAATTCGATCTTCCGCGCGCACCGAAGCTGCACGCGCGAATTGCATCGCGCTGATTACCACGATCCATGCAATGGTTCTGTACCGTCCCCTCAACAACCCGCAACGTCTCCTGAAATCAATGATTAAACATAAACTCTTTACTGTTCAGCAACGCCCAAAACAGATCGCTCAGCACCGCCGGTTTATCTTCCGACACCGACAAAACCTCATGCAATTTAGCACGCTCGGCATCCGTCGGAACGCGCGACAAGCAGGCAAGATACAGGTGATCGACGATCGCTTCCGGTGTCTTTCCCGAATCGACAAGCCCCTTCACGAGCCCGCCTTCCGCGATTTTCTGATTGACCGAATCGCCGTTGATCAGATGCAACGCCTGCGACAAGTTCGGCTCCATCACGACTTCACAGGTGCAAACCGTTTCGCGCTTGGCGCGCCCGAAGGTCGTCAAGAAATAGTTCGATACATTACCGTCGGCGATTTGCACCGCGCGGGCTCCCAACGGCAATCCTTTAAACTTGTTCGGCGCTCCGGTCACCTGACTGATGCAGTCGAGCAGCACTTCGCTGCGAATGCGTCGGATCGCGGCGTGCGAAAAGTTGCGATGATCCTCGGCATTGGTCGGATTCGTCTTCGACGACAGTTGGTACGTGCGCGAGTTGCAAATGTCGCGCACAAACTTTCGAAGGTCGTAGTTATATTCCACTAAGCGCTCGGCCAGCGCGTCGAGCAATGGCCCGTTCGACGGTGGATTGCTCACCCGCACGTCATCGACCGGATCGACAATGCCGCGCCCGAAAAAGTGCGCCCACACCATATTCGCCACGTTCCGCGCGAACATGTCGTTGTCTTTCGACGTCAACCATTCGGCCAAGACGACGCGCCGATCGCGCCCTTTGATATCCGGCGTTGGGCCACCCAAAAATCTCGGAAGCATCGCGCGATTGCCGACGGGATGGTTCACTTCACCATTTCGATTGTTAAACACAATCGTTTCGCGCGGGTCTTCGGCTTGTTTGCGTCCGACCTGTGCGAAGAACGCGGCAAAGCTGTAGTAATCATCCATCGTCCAACGGTCGAACGGATGGTTGTGACATTGCGCGCACTGAATCCGCGCGCCGAGAAATGACTGCGCTACATTCTCCGACAGCTTTAGCGTATCGCGCTCCAACTGATAGAAGTTGGTCGCCGGGCTCGTAAACGTGCCGCCCGTTGCCGATAGCAGCTCGCGCACGATCTCGTTCAACGGCATGTCCGCAGCAAGTCGCTCCTGCAGCCAGTTGTAATAAAGCAGCATCGCTTTGTAGCTGACTTCGAGTGTCGAGCGAATTTGCATGCGCTCGGCCCATTGCATCACCCACAATTCGACAAACTCTTTGCGTTGTAACAATTCGTCGATCAACCGAGCCCGCTTGTCCGGACGCTGATCAGCGATAAACGCGGCATGCGCCTCCGGTGTCGGCAACATACCGGTGAGATCGATATACGCGCGTCGCAGGAACACATCGTCGGTGCACACATCCGACGGCTGAATGCGCAAGTTCACCAGCTTCTTGTGCACGAATTCATCGATGTAATTGGCCGGCTGCGGCGGTGATACCGTTGGCGCATCGGCGGGAATCACGATCACCGGAATGCCGACGCTATGCACATCGAACCTCGCCAACAGTTGCGCCTCGCCCCGTTGCCCAGGCGTAACGCGACCGGAAGCATCGACGCGTGCGCACACATCGTTGTTGCTCATCAACGTTGCAAGTTCCGTCACATCCCGATTCGTACCGTCGGAGTAATACGACCGCACGATCATCCGTTGCGACTCGCCGCCCGCCGTCAACACCATGTCCGGTGGGAACACATCGATGTGCGTCACGTGTGCGATATCGGCCGGGTCATTTGGCGCGCCACGCTCTATCCATTCGATCAACGTTTGCGCGTGGTGGCTATCGAGATCGAACAGCTTCCCACCCGTGTGCGGCGCGCGACCGACGGCCTTCTTTACCAATAAGCTCGCGGCGGGCCGCGCGAAATTTAATCGACGACCGGGCAATTCGCGCGTCATCGAATAATGATCGCCGTTCGGGTCGTAGCCAAAGAGCGAAAGATGAAACCCATCCTGCCCGCGCGCCGAACCGTGACAGCTACCGTTGTTACAACCCGCACTCGTGAGCGTTGGAATCACATCCAAACGCAGGCTCACGGCCCGCTGATGGTCGACCTTGGTAACCTTCACCGGCATTTGCAGCGTTTGCCCGTCGTACGTAACAGCCAAGTGCGACTCACCGTTGCCCCACGCCCGCACGCGACCGTCGGATACGAACACGACATTGGTATCGCCCGACTCGATCGTTGCCGCGTCGGTTACGTCGCGTGTGATACCATCGTCACCGACGCTGCGAATCACGATGTGTTGATGGTCTTTCGCACCCGTTAACTCAACCGTAGGCGGGTACACTTCCAAACGCCCCGGTTTTGTCGCGGCTTGTTCCGGCTGCGCTTGAGCAAACGCGCAGGCTGTAACGCATCCCGTAAGCATCAATGCGACAAGCATATTGCGTTGCATCCGCGAACATGCTCGGACGCTAAGCTGCAGCGCTTCGCCAAGCACCGCAAGTCCCATCGTCGCTCGACGTGTTAGTAGGCTTAGTTTGGTTCGCATCATTTTGATTCGGATTTCGCGCCGTCTGCGTCGGCTTTCTCGGCCTGTTCGCGCTCCGCCGCGGCTTGGCGCAATTGTTCCAGGCGACTCAACGGTTTCTTCGGTGCCGGCTTGGGCGGTTCGGGTTTCGCAGGTTGCTCAGGTTTAGCGGCCTCGGGCGGCTTCGTTTCGACCACTGCCACGCGCGGCGCGTCGATTCGCAACTCGCTACCGAAAGCGAATCGATGCACGATCGGATGACCGCTTTGCATCACGACCGCTTCGCAAAAGATGTTCTTGTGTTTACCGCACGGCGCGTCTTTCTCGATGGCCACATCAAAAACCGTTTGCTCGTCGGCAGCCTTGATATTTCCGACCGCTGTCTTCGTTTTTGGCGGCAGATTGAGTAAATGAATTGCCGCGTCGCCTTCGAACGGCTTTTTCTGTTGCAGCGCGCAAATGACTGACGCCGTTTGCCCCTGTTCTGCAGCGATCATTTGAATGCTGCCAGAAACGAACGGCTCGGTCACCGTCAAATCCACGCGTTGCGACGACACCCACCGTTCGCCGCCGTCGTGCGGCCCGCGCGCGATCATGACCATCGGCCACGTGCGCGACGGTGCGTCGCCAGCCGCCGTCACCGTATAGATCGCTTCGTTCGCGCCCTTGGGAATATTGATCGAACCGGGAAACGACACGCCGGGCGGCCCCCACAAGATGCGCACTTCAATTGCTTCGTCGTACCCTTCAACACGCTCGACCGACACCTTCAAATCCTGGCGCCCCGCTTGCACCAACGGCACCGCCGGCTGCTCCAAGTTGATCTTGAACGGCGCGGGCTGCGTCACGGCCATCGCCACGCGGTCGAGTTGCACCTGATAGTAAATCGTCTCGTTCGGTTGCGCGATTACCAACGGCACGCTCTGATCGAACCCACCAACTATGTCGCCACCCTCTCGCGCGATCCGACCGCGCAACGGATAAAGCCCGCCCGCAATCGCCGCATCCGCCGCCGCGCTAAATACGACCGGCACGTGTTGCACATCGGCCATCAATTCCGGCGCATCACACGAAACACCGGCGGGCAACACCGTTTCAATCGCAACCGCCCCGCTCACGTCGCTGCGTTGAACGCGCAACAACGCGGCCGTGCGATTGCCCTGTGCCACTGGTATCGTCTGTCGGTACTGGTATGCACGCGAGTTATACTTCTCAATCGACAGCGCCAAGCTTGGCTGCGGTGCGTCAATCTCCAATCGATAGACAAACAACGGACCACCACGCCCGAGATGGTCACGAACACGCACGTCGTAAACTCCATCTGCCGGAGCGCGAAACCGCACCGTGCTATCCACGCCGCGTTGCGAATCGTCGTTACCTTTCAGATGTTTACCATCCGCACCAAAGATGTTGATTACACCATCCAACGGCGAACGATGGCTGCGTGCCAACAGGCGGACTTCGTATTCCTGATCCCTTTTCAGCGTTACCTGGAATCGGTCGAGTTCGTTCTTTGCCGCAAGTATCCCGTTGAATGCCACCGGCGGCGCGATCGGTTCCAACTTTGCGTTATCTGCCGGCGGCTCTATCACGTTGGTATGATTCGAGACGCGCATCCACGTCGGCGACGGTGCCACACCGCGATCGTCTGCTGCCAACACCGGCCAACGCTCCATCGGTGTATCCGGCAGCACGACAGTCTCTGCAATCTCACCAGCAGCATCACCGAGATGTCGGACCGCCAACGATTCGCCCGGCTTGCCGCCAATCGGAAACGTCACGCGCGGTCGCGGAAATGTTCCGACGTGCAATCGATATCGACACGCACCGCTGCCGCCGTAGGCAGCTTCGCGCACCTGCACAATATAGGTGCCGTCTTCGGGTGCAACGATCGAAACCACCGAATCCTGTAGGCCCAATGCCGAATCGTCACATGCGTCGAGTTCGAATCGCTGCGCGTCCAAAATTGCGACGTACGGATCGAACATCGTCTCGCCCAACCGAATCGCTTCAATCTCGGCGCTAATTCGCTGGCCCGCGCTCGCCGTTACGAGGTAATGATCGACATCTTCGTTTTGGACAACTCCGAAGACCGTTTGGTTTAGTTCGATCACTTGCGGTTGCGCGAAATCGCTGTTCGGTTCGGTCTCGGCAATCGTCGGCAACGCCCCCACGTGAAACGTGCGCATCTCAGATATGCCGCTGGCCGTGCGCAGCCGCAACGCGTGCTCGCCGATTCGACACGCCGGCGCAATCCGAAGCTTTGCAACGGCCACATCCCGCTCCGACGAAGAGATCGACAACACCTCAATACCGCTGTCATAGAAAAAAATCTCCTGCGCATCGGCAAGCCGCTTACCGTGCAGCGTTAAATCCAATTCCGCACCGCGCGTGCCGCCGGGCGGATCGACGCGATGCAGTTCCGGCGCAGCGGCAACCGCGTGCCCCAGCGCGCAAAGCAAGATGGAAATTGAAAGTAATAGCGTACGATGCATGCGAATCACCGGTTTCGAATTAGGCGGGCTTGGCAAGAATGTCCGTCATGACCTTGCCACCGTTGACGATTTCGACCGGTCGGCCGCCCGGTGCCATCAACTCTTTATCCGCGACAATCCCCAACTGGTTGTATACCGTCGTCGCCAAATCTTCGACGGTTAGTGCATCGATATCCGGCCCACCGCCCGTTGCATCCGATGCGCCATACACCAAGCCGCGATGTACGCCTCCGCCTGCCAACGCGATGCTGAATACGCGCGGCCAGTGATCGCGACCGCCGTCGCCGTTGATCTTCGGCGTGCGACCGAACTCCGTCGTCACCATCACCAACGTGCGCTCCAATCGACCGCGCTCGTCCAAATCGCGAATGAGTTGCGCGTATGCCTGATCGAACGCGCGAAGTTGATTCTTGGCGCCGCCGGCGATATTGGCGTGATGATCCCAACTGCCATAAACGAGTGACACAAAGCGCACGCCCGCTTCGGTCAAGCGCCGGGCCAACAACATACGCTGACCGGCTTCGTTACGACCGTACGCGTCGCGCAGGGCATCGGGCTCTGCCGCGAGGTTAAACGCTTCGCGCGCCTGCTTCGAACTGATCATCGTGTACGCGCGCTGATAAAACGCATCCATCGCGTCGAGCACATCCGCGTTTTCGAGCGCACGAAAATGGCTATCCACCGTTTCGAGCAACGCCTGCCGCCGCGCGAAGCGCTCATGATCGACATCGCCCGGCAACGAAAGATCGCGCACCTTGAAATCACCCTGCGCCGGATCGGAGCCCAATGCAAACGGGCCGAAACGCGTGCTCAGATATCCCGTGCCCGCATACTCGTTTGGAATGCTCGGCACACACACGTACGGCGGCAAGTCGCTGCCCGGCCCCAACTCGTGCGACACGACCGAGCCCATCGACGGGAACTGCAACGCCGCGCTCGGCCGATACCCCGTGAACATGTTGTGTGTGCCGCGTTCGTGCGCCGCTTCGCCGTGCGTCATGCCGCGGCAAATCGTGATGCGGTCGGCGATCTTCGCCGTATGCGGCAGGTGTTCGCTGAATTGCACGCCGGGCAGCACGGTGTTGATCGCCGAATAGGGCCCGCGATACTCCGGCGGCGCGAATGGCTTCGGGTCGAACGATTCCTGCGCCGACATGCCGCCGGGCAGAAAGATATGAATGATCGAATCGGCGACGGGCGCCTTTAACGCGTAGTCTTTCTGATCGGCGAACGCTTGCTGCCGCAGAAAATCCGGCAACGTTAGACCAAGGCCACCGACGAGACCGACATAAAGAAAATCGCGCCGCGAAGGTCGCGAGTGATCGCCTCCGCCGCAGGTTCCGTCATTGCAGGTATGCGTCATGGTTCCCCTTTTCGCGATCGGTCGCCCCGTGAAACCATACTCCGCTTTCCTTCGTTACGCAGGCGACCAACATAACAGATAACAACGGCCAAAACCACCAATCACCACGCCGTTATAACCTGTAGATTTCGGCAAATCCCACAATCGCTGCCGTACGGGCATTAGAATGGAAGCTGCTTCGTGTCGTGTCAGAAAAAAACTCGGTAAGCTATCGATGAACGCAGTTACCTCGCGAAAAAAGGCCATGCATACATATGAACATCGTTACGGCTAAGACGAGCGACCTCACCGCGATCAACAACATCGCGCGCGACGCATTTCAATACGATACGTTCAGCATCGACCTGCTTGAAGAAAAGCTCTTTCGCAACCCCAGCCCCGACCTCGATGAATACCGCGTGCTGCTCGCCAAGGTTGACGAGAACATCGTTGGCTTAATGCATACCGTGACGCGGGCGACGGAATCCAAAGGTTGGCTTGGGTTGTTCGCTACGGCGGCGACGCACCATCGTCAACACGTTGCGTCAAGGTTGCTTCAACATGCCATTGACGCATGGAGCGCCTCGGGTGTCCAACAGGTCGAAGCATTGGCCATGCCGGGTAACTACTTCACGCCCGGTCTCGATCCACGTTACACGCCGACGCTCTGCTTTCTGGAACACCATGGCTTTGAGCGGTTCAGCGACTGCGCCAATCTCATCGCCCCACTCGACCGTGAGTTTGAAACCGCCGAGGACGAAGAGCGTTTGAAAAAACTCGGCGTAACGGTTCGGCGTGCGACCACCGATGACCACAAACTCTTGGATGATTTTTTTAACGAGCAATTCGGCCCGGCGTGGCGGTTGGAAGCGGCCTTGGCCGGCGCACAAGATCCACCGGCCCTACATCTTGCGATTGAAAACAATCGCATCATCGCGTTTAGCGCCCATTCGAGCCAAAATCGCGAATGGGGATTCTTCGGTCCGATGGGCACCACCCCCGCCGCACGCGGAAAATCGATCGGCCGCGTGCTGTTACGACGTTGCCTTAACGACCTGCGCGCCGCCGGTCACCTGACGTCGATCATTCCCTGGGTCGGGCCGATTGGTTTCTATGCGAAACATGTGAACGCGCGCGTCGACCGCGTTTTTTGGCGCTATCGCCTCACGCTTGCATCGCAATCGTAATTACGCAGCAGGCGCCGCAGCCACTGCAACCGGTTCAGCATCCCGCCTTGGCCCGGCCAATAGATAACCCCACGTAAACGCGACGACGCTACCGAGGGGTGTGTACCACGGCCATGCGAGGCGCAACTTCGTAGGATCACCATTATCGTCAAATGGCCCTTCCCAATACCCGTAATAGGACAAAACTAACATCAAGGCGATGCCTGCCACCAATACGACGGTCTTTGATGCGAATCCCGGCGTATTCGATCGCACGGATATAAACCATAGCCCGAGCAACAAAGCTCCAGCACCCCAGCAAACGTAATGCGCCCACCACTCATGCCAAAAAATCGAAAACACACATAGAACAGACAGCGGGCCGGAAAACAACAGTCCGCGACCATTTACCTTGAGAGGCAAAAACGCCAGCAAGAATCCTGCCAACAATGCGCCGTGGGTATAACCAGCCAGTGCCAACCCGAGATCCAGAATTGATCGATACTCTTTGGATACGAGCCATGCTACGTATGCCATCAGGCTCAGAACAACGCCCCACCCAAAGACCATGAATCGCCCCACACGCAAGCCGTGTCGATCCTCATGATCGGATTCGGGATCGTGCGCGATACCGCGGCTGGCCAATATCTTTTCGCGCATCGGTTGATAAAATGCCGACATCACTGTCTGGCTCAGCGCCGCCAAAATACTCGTCAAGCTCGACACGGCCGCCGCAAAGATGGCCGCGATGATCAACCCCTTTAGTCCGACCGGAATCACTTCCACAATGAATATCAAGAAGATGCGATTGCCATTTTCCTTAAATAACTCCAGCGCGTCGCCGGTCAACGGATGGACTCGGTAATACGCAAACAACCCGATGCCAACTAACGCAACGGTCGCCGTAACAAACTGCCCCGCCGCGCTACCGATGATCGCCCAGCGCGCTTCCTTCGGCCCCTTACAACAAAACAGTCGCTGCACGATCAGTTGATCCGTACCGTACGGCCCGATACCGCCCCACGTCGACGCGATCACTGCCGTCCAAATCGTGAACGCGCGCGTCGGGCTGTGCGAGAAATCGAAGAACGTAAACTTGCCCCACTCGCCGACGATCGGCGTCGTCTCTCGCGCGTTCCAGCCCACATCGATCATCTCGCGAAAGCCGCCGTCAAGATTCGCCGCCACTGTGAACAGCGCGATGACCGCCCCCGCAAGGAATAATAAGAACAGCAACACGTCGGTCCAAATGACCGTCGCGATGCCGCCGATAAGCGTCCAAACGATTGCGACAATCGCAATCAACACAATCGCCCAGCCCAGCGGGAACAATCCGACGTGATCGCTGAGCCAGGTAAGTTGATCGTTCAGCACGACCAACAACACTTCCGCCGTTAGATACACGCGTGCCGACTGCGACAGCATGCCGCCGACGGCGAACAACACCGTCGTCATCGACCGCACACCATTGCCCAGGCGATTGCCCATATAGTCGTACGGACTATAAATCTCGCGCTCGTAATACGCGGGCACGAGCAGGTAACCGACGATGATTCGTGCGAAAATCGAGCCGAACAAACCGAGTTGCAGATATTTCAAATTCCCTTCCGGGCCGGTGTTAAACACGATGAACGGCACGATCACAAACGTCAGCGCACTCGTCTCCGTCGCGATGATCGACCCGCTTACCGCATACCACGGCAGCTTGCGCCCGCCGAGAAAGAAATCGCGCATCGTCGATTGTTTGCCGGCCAAGGCCGTCGCCAGCCACGTCGTGAAGATGAAATACCCCGCGACGACCGACCAGTCGATCCAAGTGAACTGTGCGCTAAAACTGCCAAGCAAGGTGTACGGCATGATGCTTCCGCTGAAAGAATTGGCTCAATCTGAAACGTCGATAGACGCCTGTCTAATATCGATCGGTATGGTAGCCCGCCGCCGAACCGCGTAAACCCATTGCCGGTTTAACAGCCCAACGCGACGCGCCCCTACTCGTACAACAAATACGGCTTCCGCTGCTTGCGAAATGCATCGACGCCCGAGCGCCAAACCATCAGCACGTCGTCCACCCGGCCCTTGGCTTCGAGCTTTTTCCGCACCTGATCCGTACCGCAAACCTTGTCGAACATCGCCGTACGATTCTCGCCGAACAGCTCCAACTTCGGCAGTTGCCGCCGCGCGACATCCATCACGTGAAACTGAATTTCCGTCAGCGCCGCCGCATGTGGGTCGGTCAACACGACCCGCGCACCGCCGCACGTCTTTCCGTCAAACGCGCCGTAGTAAGGTCGAAAATAGTACGGCTGAAAATGCACGCCGGCTAACTTGCGGCTATTCAGTTCGGCGGCAAACGTGTGCGCCGTCAAATCCGGGTGGCCCACCAACTCAAATGGCAATGGATAGCCGACGCCCTCACTCATCACGTGCAACTCGCCCATGATGCCTGTTGCCGCATAAAAGTAAGACGTATCCGCCCGCGGAATATGTGGCGACGACGGCACCCAGGGCAACTGCGTATCGCCGAATACCATGTGCCGCTGCCAACCGCGCATCGGTATCACTTTCAAGTCGCACTGCGCACCATCCGGCAGCCAACCTTCACCGTTGATCATCTGCGCCAACTCACCGACCGTCATGCCGTGGCAATACGGGATCGGCAGGTGGCCGACAAACGACTTGTATTCCAAATCGAGCGGCCGGCCTTCCACGCGTGCGCCGCTTAGCGGATTGGGCCGATCCAACACGACGACTTGAATGCCTTGCTCCGCCGCCGCTTCCATCGCCAACGCCAACGTCGAGATATACGTGTACGACCGCGAACCGATATCTTGAATGTCGAACACGATCGCATCGAGTTCGGCTAGCATCTCGGCAGTCGGCTTGCGCGTTTTGCCGTAGAGCGAAAACACCGGCAACCCCGTCACCGCGTCGGTGAATTGGCTGACTTTTTCACCTGCGGGTACCTCTCCGCGTACGCCGTGCTCGGGCCCAAAGAGCTTCACCAGATTGACTTGCTTGGCTTGATGCAACACGTCGATCGTGCTGCGCAAATCGCTCGTCACGCCCGTCGGGTTCGTGATCAACCCCACGCGCTTTCCCGCGAGCGCTGCGAAGTTATCTTCGATCAACGTCTCAACACCAGGACGCACGCGTTCGCCTGCCGGCGCGCTATCGATTACTCCCAAACTAGCAATCGATCCCATGATGAGTATTAGAAAATGTCGGTGAACAACCTGCATAGAAGCGTACCTCTTTTCGATCAGCCATATTGTTAGGCGTCAACGTTCAAATGAACCGCGCACTATAGAGGCAAATCGATGATGAGGCACGCGCGCGGCGTGATGCTTGATGCGCGCAAAACCGGCGCGAAAGCCAATGCAACTCAATCTAATAACGAGGAAAAGGGCCTTGCGTTAAGCCCCGAAGTTCACTTGGAACGTGCTGAAGTCTGCCAGATCGACGTCCATATCCAGATCGTCGTCGAACACGTCACCACCGGCAGGCGGCGGCCCCAAGTCCGGGCCCGTCCATGTCGCTTCAAACTTGAGCCAATCGTCAGCATCCACATCGCTATCGACGTCGTAATCGCCGAACAACCACATGCCCATGCCGAAGTTCGCCTCCGTGAAGCCCGCGCGTTCGATCAACACGTTGGGCCGCACGACTTGCGTGTATCCGGGCGTCGATACGCTAAACGATATCGTAGAGCCCATCGCCGCAGCGCTGATTTCGGTAATCGTGAAAAAGCCGTTACCGTCGGTGAAACTGACGGGGAACCCATTGATATTGACCGTTGCATCATCAATCGGCTCACCCGTCGCGCCGTCGGTCACGCGACCGTAGATCGTGCCGCGCGTCGCCAGCAGCGGGTCTTTCCACGGCATCGTCGGCAGCGTTGCCGGGCCGGAAAACGCATTGCCGCTGATGAACGGATACCAGTTCCAATCGACACCGGCCGACGACGTCACGGCGTACGAAAACGTCGCGATACCATCGACGCCCGCCGACTTGGCATAGTCGATCTGGGTTTGACTGTCGGCAAACGTGTTTAAATACGTGCCCTGCCCCGTCACGATCAGACGGTCGTGCACCCACATGATCGATTGATCGACCCAGTTGCGAAAGTAATTCGGAAACACGTTCTCGTCGAAGTAACACATCACGAGGCCGGCATCCAAATAGCCTTCGTCGAACCAATGCTCCCAATTCTGAAACAATTGATATGCACTTGAAGAAGTGAAATTCGCAGGCGCATTGCCAAACGTGATCAACGCCGCCGTATGACGCAACGGTTGTCTCGGATTATCCGCAATCGCCACTTCTACATTTGCACGACGCACCAATTCGGTAATCTCGCGACGTCGAAAATCGCTCCACGCCGAGTTACCGGTTGAAGGTATGCCGCCGGTCCCGCTGATGCGTCGAAAACGCTCCAAGCCCGAATTGGCATAACCATTGTCCGCCGGATACCCGGCGTCGGATTGCGTAAAGCGAACGTAATCCCAATGAATGCCATCGATGTCATAGTTGTTCGACAGCTCACGAACGATCGAGATCAAATATTCCTGCACATCGGGGCTACCGGGATCGAGTTGATACAAGTTTGAAATCGTCTGCGGCCCAGTCCCGATGTCGGCGCGTTCGACCGAAATCCACTCGGGATGGCTTTGCAAAATCGTGTTGCCCGCCGGAGGCCACGACGTCGACACGCGGAAAGGAAGCATCCACGCGTGTACTTCAATTCCAACTTGATGCGCTTGCTGCACCATGTACGCCAACGGGTCAAACCCACCGGCTATATCGGGCGCCTTCGGAATGATGTTCGAATTCCAATATGCGCCGTGTGCGTTGGTGGCGTTATCGTGGTATGCCAACACCTCGGCAACAATGGCGTTGTAATTCCCGGCAACCGCCCGCGCGATCATCGTGTCCACTTGGCTTTGGCTCTTAAAGCCCTGTTGAAACGCGTCTGCCCAAAACGCTCGAAACTCCGGCTCCGGCTCGCCCACTTCGGTAAACCGCACCGCATCGGCAATCACCACGCTCGGCCCGGCGCCGTTGCTTAACTCAACCGCACCGCTCGTACCCGCGTCAAAGAAAAAACTGCCCAACGACACCCACGTTTCACCGTTGACCTGTTGATTAACAGGCACCACCGCCGAGCCACTCGAATGCGTCACCGTGTACGGTGCGTTATCGGCCCGGTTGGTCCCCTCGACGTAATACACTTCGACGTTATACCAGCCGCTCGACGAAAGATTCGGACGCCACTCGACGCTCGCCGTCGGTGCGCCGCCGGTCGTTAACGCGAATCGATAATCCGCCCCCCAAGGCGAGCCGAACGCGCCCGACGACCACGAGCCGGTGAGGACCGAAAATCCGGCATCGGAATTGTCCACCACCGTTTGAGCATACGCCGTCGCAGTCCAGATTGAGACACACAAGGCTGATAACAGTAACCAGCCGCTTGCATTGACTGCAGGTACACGTGACATCAAGGCTCCTTTGCTTCAGAAAACGCATTTCACAGCAGGCGGATCGTCTGCGCGCGTACATCTGATGATACCGAAATTACCGCGCGCAATCCAGAATTCCCGCACCGGGCTTGCGGGCCCTAAATGCCCTGTTTCCTTGCAGTTGGCCCAATCAATGTGCTAAACTCGTCGCTGATGGGTCCCAAGAGGACCGAGTTCACGGCGTCTGTTCACGACGCGCGATATTCGGAATCCGAGAAGATTTCGAACAGAAATGGTGAAGCGAAAATCCGGCTCGCAAGGTGGCATTCAGTACCTCGCCGACCCGCATCACCATCTTCGCTAAATAGTAGGGGTTAGCATTCATGCAGGTCGCATGATCATAAGTTAAGCGTTTTCACGGCCGCGCCGCAGACGACTCTGTCTTGCAACGCGGCCCTTTTTTTCCAAGCGAAAGTGTTTTCCCAGGAGTCATTCATGTACCGTCGATTAACCATCGTCGCCGTCGCCGCCCTATCGCTCATGATTGCGAGAAGCGCCGACGCACAGTTCTTCTCTCCGCTGGTCGATTTCGAATCACTGCCGATCGAAGACCCCCAGCTCTCGCAAGAGATGTTTCGCATTCCCGAAACCGCTCCGACGACGGCCGCCTTTATCGTGGCCAACCCGGCCGGAACGTTTACCGCAAACTCTGCTTTTCGAAGCGATGACTTTACGGTTTCGGGCAACTCGTCGTTACGAGTGACGTTCCAATGGGTGGATGAGACCGACCCGGATGCTTGGGTCCGCCTCCAAACTTTTAACGGCGAGGTGTGGCCTAACCCATCCATTCACATGCAAGGAAAGGTGCGATTCAGAATCCTCAATGTGGGTGGCGGCGACTTTATCAACGGTGCCTTCGGCATCTGCCTCGGCGTTCGCGAAACCGGTGCCAACGTGCCGCAGTTCGAAGACGGCGGATTCACTGGCGACATCGAATGGGTTGGTGTCACCGGCACCGTGGGTACGGACCCTGACATTCGCCCCGTGCCGATCGTTACCGTACCTGTATTCTTTAACGCCTTGGCGATCGAGTTCGATCTTTCCAACGGCAACGTATCAACCGGTCCCGATTTCAACAGCCTGACACTGCAAGGCAGTGGCATAGCCGGCTTCACAGGCGATGGCGTACTCGATGGCACGCGCGGTGTGCTCGAACACATCGCCATCGTCAATCTCTCGGGCGATCCGTCGGTAGGTATTGAATTTTACCTCGACGAAGTACAAGCCGAAGCGCCCGTCGCAGACCCGGTCTTCCCGCCCACTGTGCAAAGCCCGATCATTCAGGGCGACACGACGATCACCGTCGATGACCTACTCAGCACTGCCGATCAAGTCACGCTCTTCCGCGATGGCATGATGGTTCAAACGCTGCCGGTCGTCGATCCAAACAATCCGATCGACTTCACGATCGCCCCCCCTGCAGTCGCGGGCGAATGCTTCACTGCCACGCAGCGCGAATCGATCTCCGGTGATACCAGCATTCCTTCCGCAGAAGTCTGCACGCTGCCGGCTGCGGCAACTTACACCTTCAACATCTGCCTCGACGAAAACGGCAGCAACTGTTCGCTCGACTGGGAAATGGTTCCCGCCGCATCGCGCAGCACCGCACCCAATGGCGAAATCGCGCCCAACGGCCAAATCATCTTCCCCAATAATGCCGTCTGGCAAACCATCAACATTCCGCTCGACGTTCCCGGATTGACGACACCGTGGCTCGGTGGTGATGGCGTGGTCGCCCCCGGCGGCACCGGCGTGTACAGCATCGAAAGCATGTGGTTCACGAGCCTTGGCGGTGCAGACGCAACCGGCACGCAGGAAGTGTATCTCGATGCCATCGAAGCGCTCGATGGCGGCGGTAGCGTGATCGCCACCATTCACAATTACGAAGACGGCATCAACTACATGTCCGGCGCGCGCGGCCAGTCCACGTCAGTCTTCACCGCCTCCGAACTTAGTGGTGCCGCCAGCTTCGATGGTTCCACCAGTAAGCGTCTCGAATGGTCCTACCCGTCAACGAACCCGACGGAAACCTTGGCTGGCTACAACGCCATCGGTTTTGCCTGTGGCACGGCCCCGACCTTCCCCGACAGTACCGTCACCGTGCGCGTTCGCATGCTGGCCCGTACGCAGTACACCGGCAGCGCGCCGCAACCTGCGATTTCCGCGCCGATCGTCGGCAACCAAACCTCTGTCCGCGTGTTGAATGACCCGTCGGCCACCGCGGTTCAGCTTTTCATCAATGGCGTTGCCGAAGGCGGCCCCGTGTTGCCGTCTGGTCCTGAGACCGACTTTGTCGGCCTGACGCTGGCACCAAATGACTCGGTCTCCGCCACGCAGGTCGTCTCGGCCGAAACCAGCGACTTCGCATTACCTGTGGTAGTCGCCGCTCAACCTTTCCCGCCGACGGTGCAACCTGGTCTCGTTCCGTTAAATACTGAAGTCACCGTCACAGACGTTGCCGATGGGCAGTTTGCGACCGCATCGCTGGTCGAGGTGTTTGTCAACAGCGTGTTGGCTGGCAGCGCCGTTCCCGCAGGCAACACGGTTGCCGTCACGGTTCCGTCGCTGAACACGAATGATGTCGTCGAAGCTCGACAGACCGTCAATGGCGCGACCAGCAACTTCTCTGCACCGGTGACGGTCGGATTTTCGGCACCGACCATTTACTATCCGCCGGCTGCCGGCGATACCTCCGTCACGGTCACCGGAATCGACGCGTCGGCCACCGACGTCACCATTCTGGTTGACGCCGTGGCCACGACGGTCGCTTACGATGCAATGATCGAACCGTTCGTTGTCACCGTGCCGGCACTCACTGCCGGTCAACAAATCGTGGCCCGCTATTCCCAAGGCCCGATCGATAGCGGTGACTCAACGCCGGAAACTGTTTCCAACAATGCCACCACGGAAGTTTTCTGCGACGACTTCGAATACGCCAGTCAAGCTGCCTTCGACGCAGTTTGGTCACCGATCGCCACGCAGATGATCCTGTCGAACGATCGCAATACGACCGCCGGCGGTATGTCGTCGGCATTCGCGCCCGATCGCAGCTATCGCAGTTCGCCCGGTGTCTTCCCTGGCGTACAAGGCACCGATCTGGATCCTGCCGTCTTCTCGATCAACATTCTCGATCCGAGCGGCGGCACTGGTATCAATCAGTATGCCGACATCAACGACCTGACCAGCGACTTCTTCCTTGCCGAAATCGGTATGACCAACTTCGGCACCGGCAATCCGCAAACGCACTACAACTGTCGCTTGGTAGGTAATGGCGGTGCCGACTGGTTTAACCTAAATCAGTTTGATGGCCCGCTACGCTCGGCCGGTTGGCACAACTTCGTCATGATCTTCAAAGGCCCGCCGGAAGGCGAAACCGAAGGTCATGAGATCGACGTTTACGTCGACGGGCTGCTGGCCGCCAAGAATGTCGTGCTGACGTCCGACACGGTGTTGCGAGAACCGCGCATGGGCTCGGGTATCGGCTCCGGCGGACCGGAAGGTTACTACGACGACTACTGCCTCTATACCGGCCCCGCCGTTTTCCCGGCGTTGCCGGCCACGCCGCCAACCGTCGTCACGCCGCTTGAGGAAGACGACACCACCGTCACCGTCGAAGGAGTCAGCGCTGCGGCTTCGTTGGTCACGGTGTACGCCAATGGTTCGCCGATCGGCAGCATCGATCCGATGGGTGCCGACACGGTCGCCGTACCCGTAACTGCGCTGGTGCAGTTCGACATCATCACGGCAACGCAAACGACGTCGTCGGAAAGCGTACCGTCGAGCGGACTCGAAGTGGGTAAGGGCAATGGCGACATCTTCCTGTCGATTGGTATTCGCGAAACCGGCGATGCCGGCCCGCTCGGTTCGCCGGGTAGCGGCACCGGCTCGCTCGAATGGATCGGCACCGCCTCGGCAGTCGATGGCGCGCCGCAAGGTCAGCCGGTCAGCCCGCAAGCTGGTTGGCAGACCATCACGTTCGACCCATCGATCGCCACCGGCTTCACCGGGGACGGCATCATCGACGGCACGCGCGGTGTGTTCGAGCACCTCGCAATCTCCGTCGATGCGGCCTCACCCAATCGCAGTACCGGTGCCTACGAGATCTTCATCGACAACGTCATCAATGTCGGTGCGGGTGCAGGCGGTTCCGATTTTGTGATTGCCGACTTCGAAGGCGCGCCGCTCGATGGCGAAGCGCTCTTCCAAGAGCCGGGCAACTCGGGTTCGACATCCGGCAACGCCGTATTCCCGCCCGACTTCAGCCAGACGGTCGCCGTGGGTAACCCCGGTCAGTCGCAATCGCTCGGTTGGTTCTGGGTCGACACGACAGCTCAGCGCTGGCTGCGCGTCACGACGGGTGCCGTTGCAACCACGCCGTCACCGATCATCGACCTCACGCGGCCGATTCAGCTCGACATCCTGATTCAGGATGCACCGGTCTGCTCGATTCCGGGCGACGTCAATGGCGATGGCTTGGTGAATCTCAGCGACATCGATGCCTACGTGCTGGCGCTGCTCGACCCGGTCGAGTTTGCCGTGCAGTTCCCGAACGGCTGTCTCAACAACGCCGACGTGAACAACAGCGGCACCGCCGATGGTGCCGACAGTCAACCGTTCGTTAACCTGTTGATTGCGCCGTAAGGCGATGACGGTAGATTGACGATTAACGCGGCATCGATGATGCCGCGATGAATCGATCGTTCGCGATTGGTTGAAAATTTGATTGAAAGCACGAGGCCGCCCACGATGGGCGGCCTCTTTTTTTTGTCGGGCAAATTTCGACTGACGGATGATGTCGTTTTTGAAAGCTACGCGCCGTATCCGCGCAGTGGATGTCGCGCAGCACGTCTGCCCTTCAAACCAAGCGTCCAGATCGTATCTTTATGCTATTTCCAGCACTTATTAACAAGCGAGACTTCGTGCTCGATTACGTCAACATCTTGGGGCAGTATGCCTTAATCAAATCAAGTCTTGACCTTCTTGGATGTAGTTTTGATAATATTTAGCCATTGGCAATTTTTCGGTTCGCGGGCGTAATTCAGTGGTAGAATGCCAGCTTCCCAAGCTGGACGTCGTCGGTTCGAATCCGATCGCCCGCTTTAATCAACAGCCCAGCAAGCATTTGCGACAATTCCACCTCTGTGTGTATACGCTTCCCTTCGAGGACAAACTGGCGTCTTGATGCGCTGTAAGTCCTTTTGGTGCGCGTTGCCTGCCACCGAACCGCCAGCAAACCGCCAGTCAGTCATCTCCAACCCCAAAGTCGATCTTGTTCGCTTCGTTGATGAGGAGCTCGTCATTGTTCTGGGCGTAGGTAGTAAGTGCGGAGAGTCAAGTCGAATTCCGAGTGCCCGAAGACCTTGATCATTACCTGCCAAGGCATGCCCTGTTGGGCAACGGTCTCCAAGCAATTCCAACAATACGCTTGAATCTAGGCTCAAGGGGCGCCGTATAGGCGTCCCCCCGCCGACTACAAACGATCTAGCGGCACGGCATATTGCTGCAAGATAAGGTTTCGATGTCGTTAACACCTACAATTCGTCATCCGAAGTACTCATGGAAATGCGTCGAGGCAAGGTAAATTTGCAGCTTACGGACAACCTATTTGTTCGAATGGAATTCGAAGCGGGAATCGTGCATCAACAGGGGCCAATTCTTGATGAAGAGCTCGAACAGTATATTGTACTGAGACATACGGCATACCGTCCGAAGAATATGGAATCGCTGTTCAGGAAGAACCACCATATTGAACCAAAAATTCTGGGATCAATGAATTCGATCCTGGATTCACCTGACAGGAAGCGGTTCATCGACAATCTCAGCAGAAAGAATGGCCTAGCTTGAGAAAACTGATGGCAGGTCACGCTGCATAGTGATCCAAGAACATCGCTACAGCGTCTCGGACTGCAGCATTTCTTTCACGTGTTGTGACTGGTTCTTGCCCCGCCATAAGCTCGGGCCAGAACGCTATCTCCTTGATTAACCCGCAGAATTGGGCAGCGGCGTTTTCGGGAGCACTGATTTTCAGTCGACCTTCCTTTTTTGCCGCCTTGAGGAAGGCAATCATGTCCCTTCGCAACCGGCTATAGGCCTTCATTGTGTTTTGTGCCCAATCTGGTGACTGGATAAAACAGGCTATCACGACCTTTGATAGCTTCATGAATTCTCTGCCGGTAATCGTTTCTGCAAACGTATTGCCAATCGCGAGCAGCTGCTCATCCAGCGGCTTTTCCTTGGAATATTCGTGGACGGCCATTTCATCGACTCGATTGAGAATTTCATCGACGATGGCCTGGAAGAGGTGGTCTTTGCTCGGAAAGTGGTCATAGACTGTCCTTTTGGATACGCCTGCTGCCTCAGCAACTCGGTCCATGCTTGTTCCATAGAATCCGCGCGACAGGAATTCCTCCGATGCTGCCTGAAGAACAGCCGCTCGCTTCGGGCTGGGACGCTTGGGCTTGGTTTTAGACGTCATGTCACGGCCTCCTCTATTGGGCGGAAGGTATTGAACTACACCGTGTAGTATATTCCATCAAACGGCCACGGGCAACTTGATTCTCCGCTTGATTTCGACGCACCATTGCAACTATAAAAATCTCTCTAATATTGATTTACATCTTTTTCGAGATCGTGTGGAAAAAAAATGGCATGAACGGTTTGATTTTCGCAAGAATAACACTACACTGTATAGTGTAGATAATGCTCGAAGACTAGACATTAGAGGCAACGCACTCACTTGAGGAACAAGGCCATGCTGAAACGATTCATCAACTTCTCTCTCAAATTGTTCACTAAGAAGTTTCCGTCAGAGAGGCCGCTCCTGTTCACGGGTGTCGACTCAACAATCAGATTGGCGAACTTGGTGCGATCATCTGGCCGCAGGAAACCGCTGCTTGTGACAAAAAAATCGCTGCTCGACTTGGGCTTGCTCGATGAAGTGCTTCAGCGATTCAAGGAGCTTGGCTGTGAAGTCACAATCTTTGACGGCATTATTCCCAACCCCACCTATGCAGTGATTCAAGAAGGCATCAACGAGTGCTACGAGCATAACTGTGACAGTGTGATTGTCGTTGGTGGCGGTTCGGCCATCGATGCGGGAAAGGTCATCGCAGCCTGCTGCTCTAACAACGCAGGCGTCGAGCAAGTCGTGGGGCTGCTCAAGGTCAAGAAACCAACACTTCCGCTTTATGTGGTTCCGACCACTGCAGGCACCGGTTCGGAGGTTACAAACGCAGCGGTCATTTCCGAGAACAACACGCACCAGAAGAAGTTTGTTGTTGACCCCAAGTTGATTCCCACGGCTGCCGCCCTCGATGCAAACATGATGAAGTCCCTTTCGCCGCAATTCACAGCGGCAACAGGAATGGATGCCATGACACACGCAATTGAGGCCTACACATCGCTCAATCGTTTCAGTGACGCTGAACGAGATGCTAAGCTGGCCATCAAGATTTTGATCGAGAATCTACCAGTAGTTTGTGAAGACGGTGCCAATCTCGAAGCCCGGGAGTTGGTAGCACTGGCGTCCTTTCTGGCTGGCTACGCCTTCAACAAATCTGGACTTGGCTATGTGCACGCTATTTCGCATCAGATAAGTGCTCACTACGATACACCACACGGGTTGGCGAACGCAGTCATTCTGCCACGGGTCATGCGGTTCAACAAGCCGGCGTGTGTTGATCGCTTTTCTGAATTGGAGCGAGTGATGAGTGGAGCAAATGGACAGACGGATGAAGAGCTCGCAGAGCGATTCATTTCACGCGTTGAACACTTGGGACAGCAACTTGGTATTCCTGACAGTCTAAACGACCTCCAGAAATCGGACTTCGAGACTATTGCAAAGAAAGCGCGGAAAGAAGCGTTTTTGTTCTACGCCGTTCCAAGGATTATGAGCCGGGCAGAGTGTGAAGTTCTCCTGGCTACCATCGCTGAGGGAGCGACCGCTCCTTGATTCAACGCATCGGTCAATTTCGCGTCAAATGCCGTTGGGCCTGTAGGCCAGCAGTTTGGGCGATGCCGGTTCTGTTTCTTTGCGCGGAGGAGAAATCTAATGTTACGCTATCTGATAATTGCGTTGCTTGTAGTGGCATTTTCCGAAGCAGTTGCGTCCGCGAGCGTCTACTGGTCCGATTGGGAAGGTGCCAACAATGTTTGGAATGCCGGACTCGATGGCTCGAATCCCATGGCCATCGTGAACGGACAGTTCTCCAATCTCTCAAAGCCCGAGGGCATTGATCTTGACCTCGCCAACGGCTGGATGTACGTCGCCGACAGCGGCGGAACCGGAGGCACAGGATCAAATCCATCGTTGGTACGGATCAACCTCGCGGCGGACGACATTGAAAACATCACGCTCACAGGAAAGCCGACGGATGTTGCACTCGACGTTCTCGGCGGCAAAGTGTATTGGACGGATGCCGATTTAGGGGGCGATGTGTGGCGTGCCGATCTTGATGGATCGAATCACGAGTTGCTCATTTCGAACCAATTCGCCGACCTCAGCGGTATTGCCCTCGATCTAGCCAGTGACAAGATGTACCTGACGGATCAGGCAGGCTCGGTGGCGTGGGCCAACCTCGACGGCACCGACATCCAGACGCTTGCGACTGGCGGGCGACCTTCTGGCATTGCCGTGGATTCCGCAAACAACAAGTTCTATTGGACAGATTGGGAAGGCCACCAAAATGTCTGGCAAGCAGACCTGGATGGTTCAAACGCGACCGCGATAATCACGAGCCAATTCTCGAATCTCAATGGTATCGATGTCGATGCAACACTCGGCAAAATCTACTTGGCGGATACGGGTGGATTCGATGGTGTCGGCTCAACGCCGTCGATTGCGGCAGCAAATCTCGACGGTTCCGGCTTGAGCATTATCGCGACCGGAGGACGACCGTCTGATGTAGCTATTGTCCCCGAACCTTCAACAATGATGTTGCTTCTTTGCGGCACCTTCGACTTTCGCTGGCGAGCGTCCTAATCTCCGAATCCGTTTCTCGATCTCAAACCACGCCGGCCCATCGTCGATGAGACCGGCTCGATCCGTCAAGTCGGCAAACTTCTTGTCAGCATTATCGCCATCTGCAGCTGACTGAATCGCACGTATCTGACGAACCAGATACCTCGCACGGACGCGGACAGCATGCCGATACTGCTCCGCACTCTTGCATGACTCTGTATCGATCTCCGACAGATCACACGATGAGGCACCGAACTCGTTGAGCCGTTGCTCAAGTTGGTTCTCCCAGTAGTACGGATCGAATCGCCGATGCTTGGGACGGATCGGGCGGCGGTGTTTCGCACTTCGCTTGCCCTTACTCATCGGACTCGCCCTCCTCATCGCTCGTGGAATCGGCGAGACCAAAGTTGATCTTGTTCGCTTCGTTGATTAGCCGCTCATCATCGTTTTGTGCGTAGTAGGTGCGTAGAATCAGGTCGAAATCGGAGTGCCCAAAGAGCTTGATCATCACCTGCCAAGGCATGCCCTGCTGGGCCACTGGCGATGCCCAGTACTTCCTCAAGCCGTGCGGCGTGAACCGTTTCTGAAACCCAGCCTCTCTGCAAATTGCCTTGAATCGCTCCTGAATGCTGCTCTCATGAAACCTGGTGCCTCGATGCGACTCGAATACCCAGTTGTTACGCTTGTTGCCAGCGCGAACCGAATCGTTTCGGCATGCGAAGACGATGCAATCGGAGCCGACTCGATCGCGAATATCATCTTAGAAGATCCGGCCGTGGCCGCTCGAATTCTCCGTATTGCTAACTCTCCCTTTTACGGTGCTGCGGGGTTGATCACCCAAGTCAGTCGCGCCGTCGTTCGGCTTGGCACGATTGCTGTTCGAAAGCTCGTCATCGGGATGTGCGCCAGCGATGCGTTAGGCTGCTCGACGGAACCGGATTCAAATCATGGCATCCTGTGGCGACATTCCATTGCATCCGCCGTTGCCGCAGAGGCCATTGCAACCAGGATCGGTTTCCAACCGACGGAAGAAGCCTTTCTCGCCGGACTCCTTCACGATATCGGTCAGCTCGCCATCGCAAAGCTTGCGCCGAAAGAGTTCGATAGCATCCTGACCGCCACTTCAAACGGAGAATACTTGCTTGCCGCCGAGCAACGCATACTGAATACGGATCATACCAAACTTGGAATTCGCATTCTCACTCGATGGGGCTTGCCCACCACTTTATGCTCGATCTCCGCGCACCATCACGATTCGTGGGCGCCGGAAAAAGTGCCCGACCATCCGCTCTTGAATATTACGATGCTGGCCGATGTTTACGCCAACCTGTTGGGGTTCGGGTTCGATACGCCAACGACCGATCTGCGATACTTCGATCAACTGAGCGCTACGATGTTGTCCAATTCATCCGACGAGCGGCAGATTCTTGATACGCTCACGCAACGAACGGACGACGTTTTCAAATTGTTCGATAACGCGCGAAACGGCAGTCTATCAATCGCGACGCATCAACGGCAGGCTATTTGGTTGAGTTCGAATACATCAGACGACCGAATCGGACTACTTCTTCTCGAGCAAATTGGCTTCGACATCCGAATCGTGCAACAACTCGAAGATAGAATGCCCACAACCGAGGGTGTCATAGCATTTGTGGCTCTGTCCGATTCAGAGGCATCTGAATCGGCCGCAAATCAGATTGCTGCTGAACATCGAATTCCGGTCGTACTGTTCGACGACTCCGCAACGCAATCGCTTCGGCGCAGTTACGACCCCGCTCAACGCATCGCAAGAATTCCTCGCGTTTTTTCTGTATTCGACATTCTTTGGATCGAGGAACAGTTGAGAAAATGAGTACCGTACTCATCGTGGACGATGAACAATCCATCTTGCGCGCGTTACAGCGGCTGCTTAGACCTGACGGCTTCCAACTTAGGACGGTCGACACCGGTGCAGAAGCTGTCGAATTGTTACGGCAAGAAGAAATTGCTGTCGTCGTTTGCGATCAAAGAATGCCCGAAATGTGCGGTGCGGAAGTGCTGGAAGAAGCATATCGACTTCAACCCGAGTCGGTACGGATCACCTTAACCGGATTTGCGGACTTCGACAGCATCCAGCGATCGATCAATCACGGGCATGTGAGTCAACTTCTGGTTAAGCCATGGGACGATTCGCACCTTCGAATGACGATAGCCACAGCGGTAAAATCATACGAGGATCGTCGCGAAAAAGAACGGCTCGAACGGCTCGTTGGCGAACAGAAGGCTGAACTCGAGTCGCTAAATTCTGATCTCGAAGAGCGAATTGAGGCGCGTACGCACGAACTGAACCGCCGTTGCGCCGAGTTAACCGAAGCTCGCAAATCACTTGAGCATTCACTTTGCGACACGGTCAATGTTCTCACTGAAACACTCGAAGCCCACAGTCCGAATCTCGGATTTCACTCGAAGCGCGTCGCGGAATTGGCATCCCGAATTGCGCTGCGCATGAAGCTTTCCGCCAGTGACCTTCAAATTGTTGAGTTCGCCGCGAGGCTTCATGAACTCGGTCGCATCGCACAGCCCGCAGTTGCCGACAAACCATCGCAAGATGTCGACGCCGACCTCGCATTGGAGATCGCCAAGACCGGGCATAGAATTGTGTCTCGCGTTTCGGGTTTCGATCAAGTTGCCCGTGCGATACGACACGTGCATAGCCCACTTCACATGCAAGGCGAAGGCCATCAACCGCTGTTGCCCTCGCGTATCATTGCCTTAGCCGACCTATACGATCGCCTGTCGTGCAAAACAGACCAGCCCACCAAACTACAGCATCGCGCCGCAGTTGAAGCGATCAAGAAGGCTCGTGGATTAACCCTCGATCCGGATGTCGTTGACGCCGCCATAGCTATGTTTGAGGAGGACGGAAAACGAACCGCCACACAAAGCGAAATTCAGATTTCCGCATCAAACATACGCGAAGGTATGATCTTAGGGCGACCGATAGAAAATCAAGATGGAATTCTTCTGTTGAAAGAAGGCAGTGAACTAACGGAGCGAATGATCGAGCAGATTAGGAAGCTTGCTACGGGCGGAACGCTGCTAGAGGGTGTTTGGGTTTTCGGTGATTCGGACGAACCGTCACCGAAAACGCCCGATCATCACGAACAAGTGACGATCCAGCCTGCGCCAACAAGCTCACCTTCACGATCCAAGCCCGTGGATTCAGCCGACCGGACGCCCACACCTACTCTGGAGAGCCGTCCCACTCCTATTAAGCCAGTCGGGAATATTCCAAGGCCAGCGACGCCAAAGACTTATCAGTGCGAGGTTCTCGTCATCGACGATTCGCTGTTGGTGTGTCGAGCAATTCGTCGTGAACTGCGCCTAGCCGGCATCAATGCGACCATCGCAACTTCGGGCAGCTATGCAATTCAGATCGCTGACATACAGGAGTTCGATGTCGCAATTGTGGACCTGCAAATGCCGGACATCTCCGGAGAAGAACTCGTTCGTCAACTTGCAAGCAAACACCCGAAGCTTAATTGCATCATCTTGTCGGGAAATGCTACGCGTGATTCGGTTGTCAATATGGCACAAGCACGGAACGTCGTGGCGTTTCTCACGAAACCATGGACGACGGAAAGGCTGGTCGAGACGATCGTCAAGGCCCAGAAGGAGCGGAGACAATAGGTGATGATTAACGATGCATCGAACCGTGATTCCGTATTGCTAGTGGACGATGAGCTTCACGTACTAGAATCGCTGCGCCGTGTTTTACGCGACAACCATGCCGATGTTCTGACGGCGCGCTCTGGCACAGATGCCGTGAAGATTATCGAGTCAACACCCATAGCGACGATCATCAGCGATCAGCATATGCCGGACATCACGGGCGCCGAATTGCTGTCGCGCGTACGGTCCATTCAACCAAATACGCCGAGAATCATGCTCACAGGAAGTGCTCAACTCACCGTCGCGATGGCAGGCGTCAACGAAGGTGGTGCCGATCACATACTGCTGAAGCCTTGGGCCGACAATCACGTGCGATCGCTCGTATGCGATTCGATCGAAATTTATCGGCAACGAATGGCATGCCTGCACCGCGATGCAAATGTTCGAATTCAGCGCGACGAATTGTTCGACCTGAACGACGATCTCAATCGCCGCATCGAGTTGACGGTCGCCGAACTGGCATCGACACACGATGACCTTCTCAATGTACTCGTCGTCGCCCTCGACTGTCGCGAACGACAATCTGCCGGTCACTCCCATCGAGTCGCGCTCTATTGCCTTTACCTCGCTATGCAACTTGGCCTGGATGCATCCAAACTGGAGGCGGTATACCGTGGCGGACTTCTACACGACATTGGTAAGATTGGCGTGCCCGATGCCGTCCTGCTCAAACCGGGACCACTGAATACCGAAGAACGAAAACTCATCGAGCAACACGTTGAATTTGGTTATCGCATCCTGCGCCAAGTCGAGTGCCTGCGGAGTTCAATGTGCATACCGCTATTTCATCACGAACGCGTAGATGGCAATGGCTATCCGAGGCAATTGATCGGCGATGCGATCCCGATCGAAGCAAAGGCGTTTGCAATCATTGACTGCTACGACGCGTTGCGATCAGCACGACCGTACAAGCAACCAATCAGCCATGAGGAGTCTTGCCGGATCATCTCGGCCGACGCCAATTCGCGTTTTGATCCATCGATTATCGATGAATTTCTCGAAATAAGTCCGATCGTTTGGGAGCACCTTGCGCGAGAAGCAACGGCCGTTCGCTCGTACTCCGATGCACTAGCCGCATGCAAGTCGGTGTCCGTCGCTAGTCATCAAAATGATCTCAGCCCCCTTTGATAATAGTTGAAAGGTGACTTCGATCTTGGACTGTGCGTCTTAACATTCATAAAAAAAGGTAGTTAGCTTGCAAAACTGAGACCTGTGAAAGATTCTTTTTCATCCAAACTATCAAAATGGTGAGAAATATCCCGTCAAAACTCTGCCAATGCTGCAGTCGTAATCGGTCGTCACTTCATTCAACAACTCGCTTTAACTCAACGCTAGCTACCCAAGCCGGACGTCGTAGGTTTGAATTCCATCGCCCGCTGTTAGTCCAAATCAACGGGGCTGCGTCAGTTTCAAAAGAAAAAAGCCCGCGAACGCTTCGCGGGCTTCTCACATCTCATCGATAATCGCTTTGGCAAAGATCTAAACGTTCCGCACCCGGTCCGGATCCTTAATCAACGAGGCGGCAATCGTCACGCGCTGCATCTCGCTCGTGCCTTCGTAAATCTCGGTGATCTTCGCATCGCGCATATAGCGTTCGACTTCGCTTTCGCGACAGTAGCCCATGCCGCCAAAGATCTGAATCGCATTGTTGGCACAGAACGTTGCCGTTTCGGAGGCAAACACCTTCGCCATAGCTGGCACGTACACGTTGATCTTGCCGGCGGCTTTCAACGCGGCCCCCTTATAGATGAGCGCTCGCGACGCGGCAACGCGCGTCGCCATGTCGGCGATCTTCCATTGAATCGCCTGATAGTCGCCGATCGGGTTGCCGAACTGCTTGCGCTCGCGGGCATAATCGATCGCGCGATCCAACGCCGCTTGTGCAATTCCGAGCGCCTGCGCCGCAATGCCGATGCGACCGCCGTCGATAGCGTGCAACGCGATGCTCAAACCGCGACCGCGCTCGCCCAACAGGGCCGATTTCGGAACGCGACAATTGTCAAAAATCAGCTCGGTCGTGCTGCTCGAGCGAATGCCCAACTTATCTTCGTGCTTACCGACCGTGATGCCCGGCGTGTTCTTCGGCACCAACAGCGCCGATGCATTGCGCTTGTCGGAATCTTCCGTGCGAACGTAGAGCAAAATCAAATCGGCCTCGGCACCGTTGGTAACCCACAGCTTGGTGCCGTTGATGACCCACTCGTCGCCTTCGAGCACGGCGCGACACTTCATCGCACCCGCATCCGAACCGGAACCCGCTTCGCTCAGGCTGAAGCAGTTCAACACTTCGCCCGCCGCCATCTTCGGCAGCCAGTGCGATTTCTGTTCCTCCGTGCCGTACTTCACGATCGGATCGACCACCAACGAGTTCTGCACGCTGTTGATTACGCCCAACGCCGCATCGGCATAGGAAAGCTCTTCGACGATGATGGTCGACGCAATCGCATCGAGCCCGGCGCCACCGTATTGCTCGGGAATGCAAATGCCGAGGTACCCCATCTCGCCGAGTTGCTTCACGATATCGTGCGGAAACGCCCCATCGATGTCTCGCTGCATCGCGCCCGGCGCTACGACGTTACGCGCAAAATCGCGAATGCTGTCGCGGAGCATAATGTGGTCTTCGCTCAGCTCGTAGCCGAACGGAATACCCTCGGCAAGATACGGATACGGGTCAGTCATCTGAGTCATCTCTAATGGGCTCCGCTGTAATCCATCGCAATACTGCGCTGCGTGTTTATTTTCATTGCCGCGGTAATCGAGTGCGGCAGGTTGTTCTCAGGAATCGAATCGGCCTAGCTGGCGGCGCGACGAGCGTATTCACCGCGGGCAATCAACATGCGCTGCACTTCGCTCGAACCTTCACCGATTTCGCACAGCTTGGCATCGCGCACCAATCGCTCGACGCACACATCTTTGGTGTAACCGGCACCGCCGTGGATTTGAATCGACTCCCACCCCACGCGCGAGGCCATCTCCGACGCGTAAAGCTTGGCAATCGAACTCAGCTGTTTATCCGGCGTGCCCGCGTCGTGCGTGCATGCGGCCTGTCGCACCAGGATGCGAGCGACTTCCACTTGCGTTTCCATATCCGCCAGCTTCAACTGAATCGCCTGATGGCCGTGCAGCGGCTTACCCATGCTTTGACGTTCGGCGGCGTACTTAATTGCTTCTTCCAAACAGCCTCGTCCCAAACCAACCGACAGCGAACCGATCGTGCAGCGACCGCGATCGAGCACGCGCAACGCATCGATGTAACCTTCGTTGAACGTGCCGCAGAGATTCTCTTCCGGGATTTCGCAATTCTCAAAATTGACCGGCACTGTATCGCTCGCGCGCATACCCATTTTGTCTTCGGGCTCGCCAATAATCACGCCGGGACGATCGCGCTCCACGATAAATCCAGAGATCGTACGCGCGCCGCGCTTGCCGATTTCGGTGCGTGCCATCACGACAAACACACCAGCACGCTTCGCATTGGTGATCCAAAACTTCCGGCCGTTTAACTTCCAGCCGTTCGCCGTTTTTTCGGCGCGCGTCGTCAGCGCTTCCGCGTCGGTCCCGCAATCCGGCTCGCTCAAACACCAAGAGCCGATCACTTCACCCGTTGCCAGCTTCGGCAACCATTCGGCCTGCTGTTGTTCGTTACCGGCCAAGCGGATATGCGTCGTGCACAAGCCCGAGTGTGCGGCGATGAACAACGCCGTCGCCCCGCACCACCGTGCGATTTCTTCGACGATGACCGTCATGCCGAGCAAGCCCTGACCCGAGCCGCCGAATTGCTCCGGCACCGTCACGCCGAGGAGGCCCGCCTGCCCCATCGCCTGAATCACCTCATCGGGAATCCACTTTTCGTCGTCCCACTTGCGCGCGTGCGGCGCGATCTGTTCTTCCGCGAATTTCCGTGCCAAATCCCGAAAAGCCGCAAGGTCTTCGGTCAACTCAAAGTTCATCGTTGCCATATCGTGTTGTGTCTCTCTGATGCGTCTGGAAACGAAATGCTGGGATTCCCCACCGCATTACCGCCAAAATTGAAACAGTTTGATTTTATGCGTAATGCCTTGTCAGTCAAAGCATTGCCGCAGTTTTGAAACCTGCGGCGCACACGAAATACATCAAAGTAAACCGTTTTCGCAAACGCACGACCGCGCTAGTCAACAATAGACCATGCCGCCCCGTCGCGGTGCACGTGACGGTAAAGTGTTTCGCGCTCTATTGGGTCGAACCCGGCTTCGAAAATCAAACGCTTCAACGCGTCCACGGTTAATTCCTGATGACGATTGCCGCTGCCGCCTTCGCGCTTGGTGATGTCGTATTGCACGACCGTGCCGTCGATATCGTCCACGCCCCACGACAACGACATCTGCGCGAGCTTCGCCGACTGCATGATCCAAAACGCTTTGATGTGCGAGATGTTGTCGAGCATGAGGCGACTGATCGCCAGCGTCTTCAAATCGTCCAACCCTGTCGGACCGGGGCGATCGTCGAACTCGCTACCGTCCGGAATAAACGAGAGGGGAATGAAACAATTGAAGGCCGCCTTGCCGCGCGCCAACGACTCATCCTGATGCTCGCGAATCTTCACCATGTGCGTCACGCGCTCGGCCGGACGCTCGATATGACCGTAGAGCATCGTCGCATTGGACGGAATACCCAAATCGTGCGCGTTGCGATGCACGTCGAACCAGCCCTGCTCGCCAACCTTATTGCGAAACGCTTCATCATGTACGCGGTCGTCGAAGATCTCCGCCCCGCCACCCGGCAAGCTGCCCAAGCCCGCGTCGCGCAGTTGCGTTAACACTTCCGCAATCGACAGCCGCGGCTTTGAGATGCGACCGAAGTGAATAATCTCGATCGCGGTAAACGCTTTGATGTGCAACGCCGGTGCCGCTTCACGAATGGCGCGACACATGTCTAAATAGTAATCGAATGGCAACTTGGGATGCAGGCCGCCGACGATGTGTACTTCCGTCGCGCCATAGTCGGCCGCGGCCTTAGCCTGTTCGGCGATGTCTTCCACCGAGTACTCGTATTCATCCGCCGGCGCGTCGTGCAACAACGACAGATGTAGATCGCCGCCCGAAGTGGCAGCGAGCTTATCTCCGTTTTCGCCGCTCGCTTGTTGTGCGGCGTCTTTGCCCGTCGGGTATGGTCGATAGAACGAACAGAACTTACAGCGCAACACGCAGTAGTTTGAATAGTTGATATGACGGTTGATGTTGTAATAGGTTGCGCGACCGTGTAGGAGGCGGCGCACCTCGTCGGCCAAGCGCCCGATGGTAAAGATGTCGGGCGACTCGAACAGCCGCACGCCATCTTCGTAACTCAGTCGCTCACCGGCACGCACGCGAGCGGCAATGTCGTCCAGGCCTGTTTGGGTCTTGGTCGTGATCATATCAATGGAAATATAGATGAAATGCCGCCGGAATGCAGACGCCACCGGCAGGCAGCGGGCGGATTTGAAAGCAGAGAAAAACGACCCCGAGTCGATTCGAACGACCAACCTCAGCCTTCGCAGGGCTGCGCTCTATCCAATTGAGCTACGGGGTCAATAACAACGCCGAATCCAGAAGTTTAGATCGGTTCCGAAACATGTCAATGCGTGGCATTTTCTGGCCATTGAAACGCAGCCAAATTGGGATCGCGACGCGAAGTTGCATTGTGATGAGTCTAGGGCACCGTTCAATCCAAATTCGCGGCAGCTTGGTCGTTCACGCCCCCGGAAATGCGAAGGTCGAAAGGCTCGGTTGAATCGTCATTAGCCACGCGATTCACGGTAACAATCTCATTCTGTGTACAGATGCCTCGGCAGTTGAAGGTTACGTAACCCCTCTCTCGACAAATCCTGAAACCCCCAAATCCACGACACACCGATCTGCACGGTGCAGAGATCCGCCATCTGCGGCATCAATCGCATGGATGCAAACAGCGATTCAATAATGCGAGACTAAGTGGGTCTTTCCCTAAACGCGCCGAACAATCCGCCGACATATGCTCCCCCCAAAAGACTCACCCTCCCGACGTCGCGGGAAGAGCGTTTACCGCTTAGAGGCAGACCTCCAGCCTCAGGAGGCCCACTGAAAGTCCTATAAATCGATATTTCGCATCCTTTTTATGGCACTGTTTCGCGATTTTTTGATGCTCATACGAACTTTGCGCCGATTATGGGGGTATAATACCTTAGCGCTACGCGGCGGCGTCAAAAGCCTCTGCAAGCGATCGCCTGTAAGTCATTGCGATACAGGCACTTAAATTCGGCTTCTTTCCCCTCCGGAAAGCACTGAGTTCGGCCATGAGCCGCTCAGTGCTTTCTTTTTTTGGAGGTCGTCAAGCGGAAAATAGATAAAATTTGCGGAATTTAGCGATTTTGTGATTTCTTCCGGCAATACCGATCATTCAGTTGTATTCGGTCGTTCCCGACCCAGCAGCATATCTGGGAATTTTGCGATGATGCTGTCCGGCGGCGCGGCCTTGGCGGCCTTCTGTAGATCGTTCAACCCGTCGGCACCCAACCCCGAGTAGGTCTCAAGATAACCCAGGAGGAACCGAAGTTCGTATTGCTCGCGAGCGCTCAAGAGGCTTTCCAAATCGGCACGCCGTCGGTCAAAAATGTCGCTCTGCCCCACCAACGCCGGCAAGTCGAGATCGAATTTCGCGATCTCGGGGAATCGCTTGATGCCCATCGTGATCGACGCCACTGCCGTCATGTAATCACCTGCCGCCGCCAATGCGTGCCCGCGACCGAGCAGCGGCAACGGGTTATCTCTGTCGGCAACCATGGCCGACTCAAAATGTCGTGCCGCCGCATAGAAATCGCTGTCGCGCAGTGACGCTTCACCGAGCGACATGTGATAGTTCACGCGGCTTTGCGAGCCGGTCACAAACGTCTTAATCGGGCTGTCAATAATCGACTCATACCGTGTCGTCCGCCGTCGGCTGGCTTCTTCACCATCATTGTCAATCGCACGGTTATCGTTCGGCGATCGGGCGTCGTTACGATTCGTCGGCGCGTCGCGATTGGGCGACTGCGGCAAGGCATCGAAGCTGCGCGACGTATCCGTCGAAGTCGCGAGCGGCACTCTACCGCTATCGCCGATACGATGATCGCTTGGCTGACGCGTTTGGGTCGCCCCGCCCGATGTCGATTCGCGATCGCGCAACGCGTCAATCATGCGAGCGTACAGATCGTCCCCCGCCGTCGGCGCATCGCCAAAAGGTGTGCGTTGCGTAACGCCAATTGCCTGCGCGTTATAGGTATGAACGCGACCATCGCGCCCGACTTGTAGTTTCCCTTGGGGCGCTTCCTGCCCAACGCGATTCGACCGATTCAGTAAGTCTTCCCGCATCATCCGCCGCGAAACGGCATCGCGACCCGTCCGGTTAATGATATCCTGAACCGAGTCGGTCGATTGACCGTTGGGTTGCGAGTTGGCCAGTTGGCCGGGTGATCCAAACAGCGTCGACTGAGCGATCGACGCAAAGACATCCGCATTCGCAAAATCGCTGCGCGCCGTCACTTCGGAGCCATCGAGTCCGACCTGACGCACAGAACCGACGCGATTGTTGCGCCGGCCGACCAGAATATTATTGATTCGCGAACCGCGCGCATCTAGCGGATTGTCTAAATCGTCGTCGAACATACTGCCGCTCACACCGGGAACGCCGCGATTGACATTGATACTCGGCGAAACCAACGTCGGCGAGCCTGGGATGTTGCGTTGCGCACGAATCATCTCCAGATCGGCAAAGGTGTTACTTTGATCGAAGTAGGCCGACCCGCTGGGGGCGATTCGACCACCGCGAAGCTGAGACAGATCGACGCTTCGCGCTCGAAATCCCGCCAATCCCGCCGACGGCAGATTAACGCGGAACGCGTTCGGGCCGGGTATCGGCGATCCCCCTTGAAATCCACCGAGCCCCGTGACGTTACCCTGAATCAAATTGTTCGCCGTCACGCCCGCATCAAATTGGAACCGACCGGAGGTAACACGCGAGTTGAAACGACCGCCGAACGCGCGGTTGTTCGCGTCGAGCATTCGCCCGGATTGCTGGTTCGTCCGGTAATCAATCCGGTAATCAGTCTGAGCGTTGGTCGATTGTAGAGCGATGAATGTGAGAAACGCAGTTGTGAGGCGTGCCTTGAGCATGTTAGGCCTCCGAATTAAACATGTGCCGATAAGACGCATGCAAAGTCCATCGACCAATAATCCTAGGCAAATTAGCAGCGATTTTAAAGATAGCGCGGCAATTCCAGCCGCCGATTTGCCTCGCGATTGGGTCAAAACGTATGACTCATATTGAAATGATAGCGCTGTGACGATTTGCGGTTGGAGCTGCGACCGAAATGAACCGGACGCACATTTCCCGATCGAAACCCAACGGATTTACAGGCTCAGATTACGCCTCTGAAGTCCATTCGTCAGACGTTGCGACGCCGACTAGTTCATCGCGGCGGCTTCCACCCGGCAACGAAGCTCATGCACAAGTGCATCGATCTGGGGGCGCAGGCCGGCATCGTCAATTGCTTGTGCGATAATCGAATTTCGATCCGCACGCGACACGGCCTTGTATAATTCGTTTTCACTTGCCAAAACCCACCAGGTCTTAAATTGAAACTCCTGAAATAACTTGAATATGCCGGCATTCGCCGCTTGCCCATTTTTTGCAGACCAGTCAGCCCAGAGTTCCGCCTGAACCATGCATGGCAACGGCGGCGGCAAGTCGTCGCGCACACGCGCGAGATTTACTGCACCATTCTTAAACTCTTGATTCGGATGTATTAGAAGTCCCTGCGGAAGCTCGACGAGCTGAATCTGCCACTCAGGCACGAGCTCGCCATCGTGGCTGAATCGAAGATTGCGAGCGCGACCGCTCTTAAAGAGCCGGCTTAGCTTGACTTTGTTCTCCGCTATAGTAACGGTCGACTTGTTTAACAAATCGAGACGCTCGCACAACTCTAGAAATCGGCTGCGCCCCTCATTAGCTTCTCCCGGCGCGGCGATCGTATTGGTCACCCAATCGGCGACACGCTCCGGATTCAAGGGCATTCTCTCATAAGCTTCGTTGATCGCTTGTGCATACCGCTTGTAATCTGCTTCACTGCCATCCTTGGGATCTGGCGGGGGGTTGTCGATCATGTCGCGTTCCAAACCCCATTGATCGGAAATGCGGTTGTCGAGTTCGATCCTCAGCAATCCTAGCTGACCTTCGTCCAGTGTGAATGAGGCATCGGCAAACTCGACGTAACTCGCTGATCGCTTCCTCATGCTGTTGAGCCACCCCTTCGGAAGGCCCGCAATCGGTGCCTCAGCTTGGTTTTCAACCTGACCGCTGACTACGTTCGGCATACATAACATAAGCGCGAGCCCAAGGGCGATCGGTGTCAGCGTGCTCAAGTTGCGGTCAGTCGATTTTGAGCAATGAAAGCGTGGCGACAACGTTCTAGCCTCCTAAATCACGGGATTTCCGCGACCGAGATGAAACCATATCTTAGATGCTTTGCCTTTCAAAAGTCCTAGTGAGAAGAACGATAGGAGTGCGAGGCATTCTAAGAAAACATCCAGGACGTGATGCGTGAGATCAACCATCTCCGAAAAGGCACTCTAGATCGAAAGCAGACTGCGCCAGTCAGTTAAAAATCACGCTCCCGTTACACGCGGCTTACGCCGCACCAAGCCGATTGTACAGAGACCTAGAAACCCAAGCGTGGAAGGCTCAGGCGCGACCAGGTTTATCGTGGCGAACGTACCCCCGACGGAACCGGCGGCGTCACCGGCAATGCCATTACCTTCACCAAAAACTACGTTATCGACCGGACCGGGCGGAGCAAGCGCGGCCCAAAGAGTGCTGCCGACGGTGCCATCTATCGTGATCGTCGTGCCTTGATCGTCCTGCGACGGGTCGATACGAAACGCAATCGTTCCGAGAAATAAATTGTCCCCTGTGGGCAGACCAAAGAAAAAGTCACCAGCGCCAAATGCGCTGAGGATGTTGCCCGGCCCGAATCCGTTGATCTGGTTGGCCCCGGCCGAAGCAGTCGGACCCAACAAGAACGAATTGGCTGCGGTCACTTCGATGTTGCCGGTGTTGGCAACCAAGTTAGTGCTATGCGAAGCCAAGTTGCCCTGATCTGTCGTGATGTTGGCATACATGTTGACAGCAAATGTTGTTACACCGTCTGTTGGTATCTCAATCAGCAGTTGGCTTCCCGGACCACCATTCTGCACAACGTTGAAAAAGTGTCCAACCCCACTCCCATCGTCATACTCCATCCACACTTCCGCGCCCGCGTGCACCGGCGTTTGACTATGAGCCAACGCAAAAAAGAGGGTCAACGCGAAGAATAAATTTTTCATAGCTTCTTTCCTTTCATTGGTCGTTCAGGTCAAAATGTGGACTGAATGATGAACTATAACTGCTAATTCGCATCGTTGTGTGAGCCTCAAAGATCACTTGGCAACTCTTGACTTAATATGGCGCATCTCGGCTGACGAAACTCATTATCGCCATAGCATTCACATTCCACAATAGAAATAATCGGTTGCGTTTTTCTCATAAACTGCGATTGCTCTCTAACCCGGCTTTGCTACTGACACAAAAAAACTGGCGACCGAGCAAGAACTCGATCGCCAGTCTTAATTACGTTTCACGAACACAATCAAAAGATAATGTTCGATGAACTACCGTTGCCGAAACTTAGCGGCGGCGGCGGATCAGCGCGACAGCGCCGAGGCCGAGGAGGCTCAGCGTGGCTGGCTCAGGAACGTTTTGGATCGTAGCGAGGGTACCGCCGAGCGAACCAGCTTGACCACCACCCGTGCCAGCGCCTTCACCGAAGATGACGTTGTCAACCGCACCAGCACCGAGGCTCGCCCAAAGGGTGTTGCCAATGGTGCCGTCGATCGTGATATCCGTACCAACGCTGATCGACTTGTCAGTGCGGAACGAAATCGTGCCGAGCAACAGATCGTCGCCAGTGGGCAAACCAAAGAAGAAGTCACCAGCACCAAAAGCGCTGAGGATGTTACCGGGGCCGAAACCTTCGATCAGGTTAGCACCAGCCGCAGCCGTCGGGCCCGGAAGGTTCGACATGGCCGAAGTCACTTCGATGTTGTCCGTGTTGGCAACCAAGTTGGTGCTGTGCGAAGCAAGGACGCCCTGATCATTGGTGATGTTAGCGCGCAATTCGACGGTAAAGGACGAGGCGCCCATATCACTCTTCTCCAGCAGCAACTGCTGACCGGGACCACCGTTCTGCAGAACGTTAACGTCCGGCGTGCCATCAACGAAGCTCATCCAAACCGTGGCAGCAGCGTTAGCAGCAACAGGAGCCAAGGTAATCGCAGCCATAGCTGCAATCATGCAAAAAACTTTCTTCATCTTTCTTTTCTCCTCCTTGCTCCAAGGCAAGAATTTTTAGGACCGCTCTGAAATGAACTGACCAACCAGTTTGGCCATTTACTGTCAAAACCAGAGCAAGAAACTTTTCATCAGAAACAAAATCTCATCCACTCATCTTACCCACCCAGCAACGTGCGGAGCGAGAAGACAAGATCAAACCGATGGCAACTCGCCTTAGCAAGCCGAGCAGTTAACCGAAGCGGCGTTCGACGTCGGAAGGATCGAACCGAAGTCCAAACCGTTGAAGTTGCCGTCGCCGTTGAAGTCACCAGCGTGAACTTCTGCCGGGGTGGCGTTGCCAACCGAAGCAGCGTTCGAAGCAGGAAGGATCGAACCGAAGTCCAAACCGTTGAAGTTGCCGTCGCCGTTAAAGTCACCGCGCTGGCGGGTCACGATGATGGCATCAGCCAAGGCGCTCGTGGCACCTTCGACATCGCCATTGTTGTCAGCAGCATCAGCAGCACCAGCACCATCAAAGCCAAAGTTGAGGGCAACCGAGCCCGAACCGCCTGCCGACACTTGCGTAACGAGCAGGTTATTGACACTAAGGAAAACAGCCAAGTTGGCTTCACAGCCGGCGACGTTGCAGTCTTCAGCCGTTACGTCAACCGTCGCGAGGCGGTAGGTGGTGCCAGCCTGGATACCCAGCGTGGCGTCGAAAGCAGGCGAACCGCCGCCATCGGAGACGGGAACGCGGACAGCCTTAATCGTACCACCAGTGGTGTCACCGCTACCGGAGGTGTCATTCCACGGGTTGCCTGCCAAACCGTTGCCGGTCTGGTCAACTTCAGCAGCCGTGTTGTAGATCGTGAGGCTCGAAGCCGAGAGACCAGCTTCGTTGGCACCCGGAGCACCGATCGAGTAGTCGAGACCGACTGCGGCCAAAACTTCGCCAGCACCAGCGGCGTAGTCAACATACAGGTGCGTCTGCGCCGTGTTGGCGTTGACCGGAGCGGTCGGAACGGCCGGAGCGACGTACGTCGTTTGAGCGTCACCGCGAACACCACCCAACGGGTTGTTGGTGTACGGAGCGGCCGGCGTGTCGATCGCGTTACCATTGTCGCGATCATCGAAGTAGAACGTAGCCTGAGCGTTTGCCAAAGTCGCGGCAAAAGCGACAGCCAAAGCAGAAACAATTACTTTTCGCATTTTACTATTCCCGGTTGTTAACAGGGTTTTCGACGTCAGAGAGAAACCATTTCCCTCATCACAAGTGGCCTTGGCGACTGTCGATCTCATCCTGTGCCGGAAACCACTGGATCGAGAAAGCTGTTGCCAGAACTTTCAATCGAGAATTCGATGAACCAACCGCCTCGCACTTGCACCCATCGCACATCCCCTGCGACCGCGATGCATGCCGATCTTGGATCCCTTGCAAGAAAACCGAGATCTCAGTGCTAACAATCGGGATTCAGATTGATTCCCAAATCTTGAAAGCCACCCCGCAGTATCATGAGCCGGAAACCTCACTATACCGCGTAGTCAGACGAGATAGACCAATCCCGTCTATTACCATTGATATTAACCCGATGTCCCCCCACCGATCAAGCATTAGGAATATTTTTCCAAACACCCGATAAATTGACATAAAACAATATTACAAATGGAGTTATGGCAAGCAGCGGAGCGGGGTAATTTGCAAAAAAAATGTTAATCTTTGGCTGCGCGACCGACGCCGACCGTAACTCGAATCGAGTTTTGCCGCCAAATCCGGCCTTGTGTGCCTGTAAACAAGGCAAATCTCGGACCGCGCAGCCACCCGCCGATTTCTTGAACAATTCGGACTCAATTGGTCAGACGCGATTCGGACCGACTTTGCACCTTCCGGCGGCAAGATTCGAATGCCTCAGCCGAATCGCAGTTGGCCATCGCCGCCGAAAACTCGTGTGAAAGTGCGCGAATTGGGAAGGTTAGAGAGGCGTTATTTAGAAATCTTCGACTACTGACGGGGTGGCCGGCTTCATGCGCGCCCGCCCTTTTTGATGGCGACGATGTTCCTATTCGCACTCCTACATAATTATTGTATGTGTCGCGCAGAATTTGCATGGCTCGCTGTTTCGACTCAACGGAATAGCCCGCGATATGAGGGGTGGCGATATCGCACAGGTGCGCCAATTGAATATCAATATTTGGTTCGCCAACCCAAACGTCTAAATATGCCGCGATCCGCTGTTGCGGCTGAGCCAACTCCTTATAAAGAGCAGGCTCGTTTACCACGCCACCGCGCGATGCATTGATCAAGCCGGCGCCGTCCCGCATGGTGGCCAACTCCGGCGATCCAATCAGATCGACCGTCGGATTTCCCCCGCTCTTTTCCAACGGCACGTGCAGCGTGACGACATCTGCCGCTGCGAGCACTTGCCGCAATGGCGCCCACGGCCCCGCCCGCCCCTCCGCTTCCAACGGCGGATCGGACGCGAGCACGCGCATACCCAAGTCTGCCGCAACGCTGCCGACCAACGATCCGACATGGCCGTAGCCGACAACTCCGAGCGTTAATCCCTCAACAGGGCGCCCCACCTTCTCAGCATGCATGGCCAAACAGGCGAACACATACTGCGCGACCGAAGGTGCGTTGGCCCCCTTGGCGTCGGCAAAGGCAATACCCGCTTCGTTTAAATATCCCAAATCAATATGGTCGGTACCGCTGGTCGCTGTACCCACGAATCGGACCGGCGTGCCTTGCAACAGATCCCCATCGACCCGGCTAACACTGCGGACAATCAGCGCATCCGCGTCAACCAGTCTGTCGCGCGTAAGTTTGACTGCATCGAACGGGACGACATCCGCGACATCCTCGAACAGGTTCGCCAAGGGCAGTTGGTTATCGATCAGCAGGCGGGGACGCGTGGTCATGCGGCAACCTAGCCGCCCATCATGGTGTCGCCACCCGTGAAGATGCTGAAGATCGCTTGAAACAGCGGCGTTAAGACGGCCGGCAGCACCACGCCCGTGACCAAATCGAAGATAAACGTCAGAAAGGTGAAGCTGAGTTCGACGAATGCCAACGGAATGGCGTTGTCGTCGGGTGACATGATATCCATGGGGGTCTCCTCTTTGCTCGCGAGGCAAGGGGCGAGGCGTATGCAGGTTCGCGGCAGTTGATGCCGTGGGTTATTGATCTCACGTACCGGACCTTGGAAACCAATGGTCTGGGCACGCCCTGATACTACTGCTCAAGAGCGTTCGTTGCACCTGCGACTGTCAATTGTGCGTACTCGATTCGAACGACCTCTAGCGTTATCCGTTTTCACGGATTTTGAAACTGCGCACGCCCTCGGTTGCTGTAGTGAGGCAATCCGTCGCCCCTTATACTCTTATGAATGTTTCGGAAAGCATTGAAAATGCGGTTGAGCAGAAGTGTTCGTCGAACCACCGGAGTCCGTCGGTGACCCAACCCACCACCAACAACGCAGCGGCCGATCCAGCCGTCGCAACCACGCGATTGGGCGTGGTCTCCTACCTCAATTCGCGACCGCTCTACGAACCGCTCACGAATTTGCCGACTGTCAGCCTGACGCCGGATGTGCCGGCCAAGTTGGTGGACGGGTTGTTAAATGACGACGTCGACGCTGCCCTTTTGCCTGTCGTCGATTACTTCCGACATCAAGATGCTCTCCGCCCGCTCTCCGACGCGTGCATTGCCTGCGACGGCGAAACCATGACCGTCCGTGTGTTCTCGCGCATCCCAGCCGAGCGCATAACGACGCTGCATGCCGATCTCGATTCGCATACCTCTGTCATCCTCGTGCAATTGCTTTGGCGCGAACTGTACGGTCGCAGCCTTACGCTCAAGCCCTGGTCGATTGACGACGCCCAACAATTCGAGGACGTCGACGCCGTGTTGCTAATCGGTGATAAAGTCGTTTCGTCCGATCCGACGGGCTTCGGTTTTGAAGTGGACCTCGGCGCTGCGTGGAAACATCTGACAGGACTACCGTTTGTCTTCGCCGCTTGGTATGGCAAGAAAGATATGCAACATGCCGTCGAAATCGCGCGGCAACTCTCAGAGGCGCGCGACGAAGGCGTGGCACAAGCGGAAGCGTTGGCCGATCGTTACGCCGCGTTGCATGGCTGGCCCGTTGAGTTGGCCCGCAAGTACCTATGCCGCACATTAAAATACACGCTAACGCCGCAAGCCCGCGCAGGGATGGACAAGTTCTTTGCAATGGCAACGGCGGCGAGATTACTCCCATGACGACTACGATCGACACGACGGCACGTATCAACGAGAGCGACCTGCGCCAGATGTATCTCGACGCGACGATTCACGATCTCGGCGCGCAGGCACATAGCATTACGCAACGCCTGCACCCCGAACCGTATCGCACGTACGTCGTCGATCGCAATATCAACTACGCCAACTGGTGCACGGCCAAATGCATCTTCTGCAACTTCAAAGCCGACCCACCCGGCATGGCGTCGGGGCGCACCGACCTACCGACGGGTTACACGCTGAGCTTTGACGAGATCGGCAAAAAAATCGACGAACTCGTCGCCATTGGCGGCACGCAAATTCTGATGCAAGGCGGATTGGTTCCGAAGGACGGCAGCATCGGGCTGACGTTCGATTGGTATCTCGATCTGATGCGCTTCATCAAACGCGAGTATCCACAAATCCATATCCACGCGTTTAGCCCGCCGGAAATCTTCGCCTTCCATCAACTCTTTGACATGTCGATTTACGACGTGCTCGCCAAGTTGCAAGAAGCCGGGCTCGACAGCGTACCGGGCGGTGGCGGCGAAATCTTGTCGGACCGCGTGCGCGAGCGCATCGGCAAAGGCAAAACGCTGACGCACGAATGGCTCGAAGTCATGCGACAATGCCACATCCTCGGCATGAAGACCAGTTGCACGATGATGTTCGGCCATATCGAAACGCTGGACGAACGCATCGAACATCTTCGCCTGCTACGCGAGCTGCAAGATGAGTCGCTGGCACGCGGTAACGGCGGTGGCTTTAGTGCGTTTATTTGCTGGACGTTTCAACCCGAAGATACGCCGCTGGGTAGGTTGAAGAAGCTGCCGGTGGATGCAAAAAATGCCGTCGGTGCAAACGCGCCAAACGGCAAGCCGGAAGCGTCGCGTGCTGGTCAGGCGGATGATGGCGCGAATGCCGTCGAATCAGGCGTACCGATTTCGAATGCGAAGCGCGAACATGCGTTGAACGATGGCGAGCATTTGCTACTCGCCGACGCGCACGAGTATCTCACGATGCAGGCGCTATCGCGCATCTATCTGGACAACATTCCGAACATCCAATCGAGCTGGGTCACGATGGGCCCCAAGATCGGCCAACTGGCCCTGTTCTTCGGCGCCAACGACATGGGCTCTGTGATGATGGAAGAAAACGTCGTCAGCGCCGCGGGCACGGTTTACTGCCTCGATGAAAAAGAAATCCGCCGACTGATCGAAGACGCGGGTTGGCAGGCGCAGAAGCGGAATCATTATTACGAGGCGATTTGAGGCGTTTGCACACGCTCTGTTTGCTCGATGGCGTCGATCCTCTCAAGTTCGGTTCGCAATAGCCGCTTCAGGCGGATCAACATACCCAAAATCAGCACGCCCATCACTAAGATGCCTACGAACGTTACGACCGCGACAACTGCCATTACCATCGACGGACTGCCGGCTCCCAGAATCATCATGACGACCAACGCCACTCCGACCAGCGTGGCGATCTGATACGTCTTGCAATTACGCTCAGTCGAAACATGCGGAATCGCCGCCGCCAACGCAGCGAAATAGCGAAACAACAGGCTCCAACCACCCAACCACGCCATCGTCGTCAATCCAATCAAACCGGCCAATGCGTTCCCGAAGCTTGCGCCAAGGCGCGTGTTCATCGCTAGCCACGGCATGGCCGATATCACCACGCTGCCGATCAACGAAATGACAAAACAAAAAGCAATAGCCGAACGGTTCTGCCGGTTCAGGCGCGGGAAGCGCTCGTCGGCCGGCGCGCGGATGACGCGTAGGATTTTGTCAATTTGAACGACCTCTGCTGGAATCACGACCATCATCACGATAATGATGCCCACGTTCATCAGCATCAACGCCGATAGACGAGCAGCCGCCGTGACGATAATCATGACGAGCAGACCCTGCAGCGCCTCCGCAACGCCCGCAAGCCACGTGCGATCCGCATAATTCACCAATGCCCCCGAGACGGACGCATTCACCGTATCACCACATTCCGGGCATCGGCCTTCCAACGACTGCGCGCGCAAGTTGTATCCACATTTGCGGCACGGTAAATCAATCGGGACTGCGCCGGATGGATGATCGAGCAGACGCGCCGACGGCACGGATTCCGAGTTCGACTCCACACAATCATTTTTCATTGCGGAAATACCCAACTCTTCCCGCGGCGCATGAGTATCGACATCTACGTGTTGCGCATTGCATTTCGAGATTACTTCTCGCCTCGCAAACTTTGCGATTCAGCAAGTTAACGAAGTACCAGAAAGTGTATACAAACACATTTATCATCAAAATCGTCCTGATCAATTCTAATACTGCCCCGCCGCCCCATCGCGCAACTGTTTAAACTTCGCCAAATACTCCCCCATCCGCTGCTCCGTACCGCGATCCGTTGGTTCGTAATAGGTGCGGTCCACGCCCAAATAATCCTGCGCGACCATGCCGTCTTTATGGTCGTGTGCGTACTGATTACCTTGCGCATTGCCGAGCTTTTTCGCACTCGCGTAATGACCGCAACGCAACGGTCGCGGTACGGGAATCGTGCGGCCTTGCTTAACATCCTCGGCGGCCGTCCAAATGGCCAGCGCGCTCGCGTTGGACTTCGGCGCGCAGGCGATATAAATCGCCGCTTGTGCGAGCGGCAACTGACATTCCGGAAGGCCGACGAACAGCGTGGTTTGCACGGCGGCGTTGGCCAACACGAGCGCCATCGGGTCGGCATTGCCCACATCTTCGGCGGCGCAGATGGCGATGCGCCGCGCGATGAAGCGCGGGTCTTCGCCCGCTTCCAACATCATTGCCAACCAATAAACGGCCGCATCCGGGTCACTGCCGCGCATCGATTTAATCAGCGCGCTCGCCGCGTCGTAATGTTGGTCGCCGGTGCCGTCGTACGCGATGGCTTTGCGTTGAATCGAATCCTGCGCGACGGTTAGGTCGACTTGAATCGGAGTTGCCGGCGATTCGCTGATGTCCTCATGTGCGCCAGTTCGCTGCTGCAAATCAACCTGCGACAACACCGCCACTTCCAAAGCCGTCAGCGCTCGCCGCGCATCGCCGTCACACATTTCCGCCAAAAACTCGAGCGCTTCGTCCGTGATCTCTGCCCCATAGCCGCCCAATCCCTTGTCGGAATCGTTCAAAGCGCGCGTCAGGACCGCTCGAATATCATCTGTCGATAACGCCTCGAATTGAAATATCTGACTGCGCGAAACGAGTGCCGAGTTGACTGAGAAGAATGGGTTTTCCGTCGTTGCGCCGATCAAAATGATTACGCCGTCTTCAACGTCGCCGAGTAGTACATCCTGTTGCGCGCGATTGAAGCGATGAATCTCATCGAGGAACAAGACCGTGCGCTGGTCGCTCGTTTCGAGCCGCCCTTTCGCACGTTCGAGCACTTCGCGTACATCTTTTACACCGATGGCGGCGGCGTTTTTCGATTCGAACGCGGCCGATGTGTACTGCGCGATGATCGATGCGAGCGTCGTCTTACCCGTGCCCGGAGGGCCATAAAAAATCGCACTGCTCAAACGATCGGCGTCGAGCAAGCGTCGCAACAGCTTGCCCGGCCCGAGAAATTGCGATTGACCGGCAAACTCATCGAGCGTAGTCGGTCGCATGCGAACGGCCAGCGGCTGCACGCGTTTTAATGCCCGATCACGTTGTTCGGCGAATAGATCCATCCCCACATGATAGTCGCCCGCTCGCTCGGGTTACAAAGAAGCCCCCGCGTTGTAATGGCCCCAATTTCCCCACGATGTATCTTTGTTCGTGTGGGTGAAAGCCCCACAAGGCCGGCGCAACTCGGGCCGCGCCGGCCGACCATTTGAATAACTCTCACCAGTGGCCGGTGAGTTTTGTTGCGGGGCGCACCGTTCGCATCGTGCGGGCGGTGTGAGCCTCGTTATTTTTGTTGAATTCCGACGCGGCTTTCCCACTTCGGCAAGTTCTTCGACGATCAATTTTCCGAATTTAATCGACGCGATGCATTAATTCTTGGATTCCATCTCCAACGCGATAAAATTTGAAAATGCTCGTTACTGCATAATGCCGCAATCCATAAGAACAGGCTTCGAATGGCAAGTAAATTCTCTCATAGGCTTACGGAACTAAGATTTGAAACAACCAATCGTTGTATAGCCCCAAATGAGTACTTAGTGAAAGAGTACGAAGACGAATTCGATCTTTCTCTGCCTGACGACTATCGAGAGTTTCTTGTCCACCACGCGGGCATAGAAGGCACGGCAACGTGCACTGTTGAAGAACCGACACCGTTCGGAGACACCATTCACGTTGAGAACTTCTTCGGCTTCTCTTCCGAGAACTATTTAAATGACGTTTACGACAAAACTGATTTGATTGACGGTGCCCCGGTTATCGTCGCCATAGCGGACAACGTTTACGGTGGCCACATATGGCTAAAGTGCCTCGGGCAAGATCGTGGTAGTGTTTATTATTTCGATCACCAGAAACGAAATGACTGGCCTGACGAGTGGTTCTATAAGCACTTTCCAAATCTCCATCCTCCGATACGAGAGTATTTGGACCGCCGACGCAATGGCACTTTGCCAACAAAGCGAAAGGGTTACGAACACCTTTATTTGCTAGCGCAGTCGTTTTCAGGTTTCATACATAAGCTCAAGCCCGACGAAGATAGTGACTAGCCTGGCAGGCGATTGATTCTTCTGGAGAATCACCAGCGTAAGTCTCGAAAATCTACTTCTTGTTATTTTCAACTCACCTGTACAGAATGAGCCTAGGTGCGCCCGTAGCTCAGCAGGATAGAGCAACGGTTTCCTAAACCGTAGGTCGCAGGTTCGAATCCTGCCGGGCGCGATTTCATATTACGGCTTCATCGCTTGTTCGCTTTACCGCCTCGCCACTTTCAACTCGTCCATCACCACGTCGGCAATCGCCTTTGCCATCAACTTTGCCGCGTACGGTTTAGGGTGAATCGCGTCATAGAACATGTCATCGGCAGGTCCGCCGTTGGCAATGGCGTCCTGCCAAATCGGCGTGATATCCACAAACGGGACGCCGTGCTCCTCGGCCCAGCCTCTCAAAATATTAGACGGTTGTCGATATTTCGGATCGTCGCCGAATTCGACGGTATCGGGCGAATACACAAGCACCATCGGAATATCGATGTCATCGCAGCGGTGCTTTATTCCGGTTAGATCTTCGAGACACAGTTCCCATGCCGCCTTAACAGCCGGCACCGGTGGGTTGTCGTAGATGTCTTCAATCTCGTGCAAACCCGTCGCGTCGCTATCCGCCGTCGGGTCGTGTTGGGCCCAGCGTTGTCGGTCAGCCAATTCCTGGTGCTCGCGATGCGCCGCATGGTATGACAGCGCTCGCCAAATCCCACTCCAATGGCTCGACTGGTTAAGGCTAAAGTCCATTTCGTCGGTCATCGGATTACCACGACCGATACCAATGATGCCGATCATGTCATTGATGCAAAACTGCACGACGACGACATCTGGCTGCGTATCGAGCCCCTCGTTTTCAAGCAGGTCGCGCTCTTGCCACGTGGTATAACCCGACACGCCCGCGTTGATGCAGCGCACGTCGTCATCGTTCGTTGCCTCGTTAATAAATCGCTCGACTTGCCGCGGAATCGTCTCGTCATCCTTCAATACAAAACCAAAGGTGATCGAATCGCCCACCATTAACACGCGTCGTTCGCCGTTGACTTTCGGCGGAGTCTCCTGCCCGCGAAAACCGAGCGAATTCGTGTGGATGTAACAGCCGGACCCGAAGCCGGCCGCACTGCGCCGGTGGTACCAAAGCCGCGTGGCATGCCGCGTCAAAATGGGTACATGCTTGTCCGGTCGCGGATAGACGACGGCGAGTCCACGATCCACCGTGAGCGCACCGTATACGACCAACACCGCTAACATCAGCCGCGGCCAAAGCGACGCAACGCGCTGCAGTCGGTGCGACCACGCATACATTATGGCTGCCACGAGCGCGACACCGCCGTGCAGAGCCGTGGTGGCAATGAGTTCTTCAGTTTGAGCGGGGATTAGTTGAATTAGATCGACAAACAACACGCCCATCGCGCCGGCTACGAACAGCAACGCCGCCGCAAGAAAGGCCAACAGCAATAGCGCGCTCAGCGAGCGGGCCGCGCGCCGATCTGCTGCTACCGGCTCTTCTGTCGATGCTTCGGCGTCACGAATGTTATTCGCGTCGTGCTCTTGGACTGTCACAGATGCCTACTTCTTGTAAAGGTATGCCGCTTCGATACGGCGGGCTTGCGTGCCGTCGTGGACGGCCATCTCACCACCCGACCACATCGACGCCGAACCGTACGTTCCATCTTTTGCAACGGCGTAGAACTTCAACCCGAACTTCGCCCGCCCTTTTTCGTCGCGAAGTCGCGGTTCCGCGTGGTCGGCGATGCGCTGCAACACCGTGAGACACGCCTGTTCGGGGCTTTGACCGTGCCGCATCGCTTCGACAATGGCAAACGACGAGCAGTTTTGCAAATTGGCCTCGCCGCGTCCCGTCGAACCCGCCGCGCCGATGTCGTTGTCTACGTAAAGCCCGGCACCGATGATCGGCGAGTCGCCCACGCGCCCGGGAATTTTGTAAGACAACCCGCTCGTCGTCGTTACGCCGCCCAAGTCGCCTTTCGCATTCATCGCGCAACAGTTGATCGTGCCCCATGTGAACGGAATCGCATCGGGGTTCCCCGGAATCGCGCCTTCGAATTCTTCGACGTCCACCCAATCGTCGTTCTTCGAATGCGACTCCTTCCAACGCAGCCAAATCTTGCGCGCCTTGTCGGTCAGCAACTCTTGTTCTTTAAAGCCGTGGGCCTTTGCGAATCGCAACGCCCCCTGCCCCACGAGCAACACGTGATCCGTGCGCTGCATCACCAGCCGAGCCACCGTCGACGGATTCTTGATGCCTTGCAACGCGGCAACGGCGCCGGCCTTGTGTGTCGGCCCGTGCATTACGCTCGAATCGAGTTCGACCACGCCGTCTTCATTCGGCAAACCGCCAAGCCCGACCGTGATGTCCTCCGGGTCGTCTTCGACGATGTTGACACCGGCAATTGCCGCATCGAGCGGGTCTGCACCGGTCTTGAGCTGCTCCATCGCGCGTTCGACGGCGGCCATACCGTTGGCGCTGGCGATGACAACGGGTTTGGCGCGACCGGCACCCGCATTCGGCTTTTTCGCGTCTTGCGCGTGCACGCCGCGTTCGTAAGCTGCGCTCGCCGCCAACCCGGCCACTGTGGCGGCACCGGCCTTCATAAAACGACGCCTGTCTAAATCGTGATGGTCGCTCATCGGCGGCTCCTGGTTATGGACTCGTTTGGTCAATCGATATCGAGGTAATCTAACAGGTTCGCGCGCGGGTTCCCAGTAAAGGAACGCATCCATGCGGTTTAGACACGTTCACGATTAAGAGCGACGATTGCACCGGAGCCTGGGGTGCCATGCCGACCCAACCGATATACTGCACCACGTAATTAGTAGGTAGCTTCGCGCGAGCCACCTTCAACACCCGACCAAGTCCAAGGTCGGCATGCTTAAGGCACACAAATACGTCATCTCTAGTTTTGGTCGATGCAATCCGCCATGCACGAATTAGCTAAATCATATCTCGGAGAATGCACATGTCGTGTGTGAAGCATGCCGACCTTCGAGTCCATCTCGCGATCGAATGAGCCAGCGATTTCTCACCGTGAATGGATTCAGACGCTCACGACGGTTAGGTCGGCATGGCACCCAAAATTGGATGGTCGGAGATGAAGTGTTGCGTCTTGATTTGAGAGGAAGGCTGGGTCGCACAACGAGGGATGCACCCTATGAATGTTGCTCTTGAGTGGGCACGTCCGCCATCTCACGTGCGGCGCTGCACGACATATTCTGCCGCGACCGTCAACGCGGTCTTCGCGTCGGTTTCAGGCAAACTCTTTAAAGATGCGATCGCTCGTTCAACGTATTCGCGTGCGACATCAAACGCTTGTTCGACGCAGCCCGATTCGGCCAGCATGGCGCGGGTGCGTGCTGCTTTGTCGTCGTGACCGTTGGATAGAATCTTATCGAGCTGCGCGCGGCGCTCTGCATCCGACGACGCACGGAAGCGAATCAGCGGCAGCGTCAGCTTACCCATTTCCGTGTCGCGCCCCACGCTCTTGCCCGTCTCGTCCTGCGAACCGGTCAGATCGAGCAGGTCATCCACGATTTGAAACGCAATACCGATATCGCGCCCAAAATTCGATAACGCCTCTACCGTCGCGTCGTCGGCCTTCGCCCAGCGCCCGCCGAGTTCGCAACAGAGCGACGTTAACGACGCCGTTTTGCGTTCGATGATGTCGAAGTATTCGCGCTCGCTCAGATCCAAGTTACAGCGATGATGGATTTGCATCAGCTCGCCTTCGCAAACCGTGTTCGTTACGGCGGCCACGCGCCGCGCGGCTTCCGTCGATCCGATGCTGCTGCATAGGTGGTATGCGTGCGAAATGAGGAAGTCGCCCAACATCACGGCGGCTTCGTTACCGCTCATGCGATTGATCGTCACATTGCGTCGGCGCACGTCGGCTTCGTCGAGAACGTCGTCGTGCACGAGCGTCGCCATGTGCACCATCTCGACGACCGCCGCCAGCGTGAGATGCTCGTCGCGAACGCCGCCCGCCGCCTGAGCCGAGAGTAACAGCAACTTGGGCCGCAGCAGCTTGCCGCGATAGCCGCGCACGCGATCGACCAGCTCGGTCACGAACGGCAAATCCGACGCCAATTCGGCGTCGAAACGGGCCAGAACCTCGTCGAGGTCGGCGGCGATCGGTGCAGTAATGTCTTCGGTCAGGGGCATAATCGTCTCTCAGCCATCGGGCATGCCGGATTTTAGATAACCCCGGCTCTGGCTCACAATGGCATCAGAGTTTTTCATATATTTTGAAACAGTTGGATAGTCAAATCCGCCCGCGGCGAAAGCCCGGACAGCTTTTTACGGGCGTGCAGATTCTGCCGACCAATCCCCCGAGCGACCGCCCGATTTCGACAGCAACCTGACCGACGCGATTTCGATGCCGCGGTCGATTGCGTGTTAAAGTCCCGGAAACGAAAACTTGCGTTTTTCTGCACAATATTTGAATTCTGCCACGGCACAAATCAAACTGAACTTTCGGTATGTGCGTCCACGATGGGACACCTCAAATGCTCGAGCCAACCCCTATAAACCGAGCCACCGTTAACGACGTTATTGCGAAGGCGGAGGGGCATCGTGTGTTTGACCCGAAATGGTATCGTGAGGTTGGTGACATTCCAGATGGTGCATTAATTCGCGAACTCGACCTGCTAGAACAAATCAGCCGCGCAGACGGCGTCGAATATGAAATCGTCGATTACAGCCGCGACGCAAATGCCTGCTTTAACGTCTGCAACCGGAGGGAATGGCACGTCAATATTTCATAGGTGCGCAATAAAAATAACGACAGATACATATACGAAGTGTTTATCGAAGAGGAAAAACAGTCCCCCGTGAACGGCGACGACCTTACCTGGTTAATTGCGGTTGCGATAAAGATCGCCATCGAATCCACTCATTCCTATCATGAGTGAGACGATACCTAAGAATCTGCCGACCAATCCCCCGAGCGACCGCCCGATTTCGACAGCAACCTGACCGACGCGATTTCGATGCCGCGGTCGATTGCTTTGCACATATCGTAAATCGTCAGTGCTGCCACCGACGCCGCTGTTAGCGCTTCCATCTCGACACCCGTTCGCGCGGCCACGCGGCACGTTGCGGATACTCGCACGGCGTGGGCTCCGACGGGCGTGATGTCGATCTCGATGGCGTCGAGCGGCAGTCCATGGCAAAGGGGGATCAGTTCGTCGGTGCGTTTGGCCGCTTGAATTCCGGCGATGCGCGCGACGGCGAAGACGTCGCCCTTGGGCAGGTCGCCTGTGGATATCGCCGAGAGCGTTGCCGGTTGCATGCGCACCACCGCTTCGGCGGTTGCCGCGCGCTGTGTGACCGGCTTGGCCGAAACATCGACCATGTGCGCCGCACCGGATTCGTCGAGGTGGGTGAGTTTTTGTTCGTTCGCGTCGGACATTGATATCACTCGGTCATGGACAGTTGCTACGCCTCGTCAAACTCAAACGGTTTCGGCGCCATCTCCAACGTCCGGCGCCGCGCCACGCTCACCAACAGGCCCAGCATCAGGTAATTGCTAATCAACCCGCTACCGCCGGCACTGACGAACGGCAACGACATCCCCGTGATCGGCATCAGGCCGACCGTCATTCCGAGGTTAATCAACGTCTGCGCGCATATCACTGCGCAAATGCCGACGGCTAGCAACCGCCCCAGCGGGTCGTTCGTCGCCGACGCAATCGTTAACCCGAAAAAGATAATGATCAAATACAACAGCACGACAAACATCGCGCCGAGGAATCCCCACTGATGGGCGACGACGGCAAAGATGAAGTCGTTATGCTCCTCCGGCAAGAGATCGTGCCGAAAGAACGCACCTTCGGCAAAGCCCTGCCCCGCAACACCGCCGCTGCCGATGGCGATCTTCGATTGCGCCAACTGATAGCCGGCATCCATGCGCCAGCGATGGTCGGTTTCGTCCTGATGAAACAGCGCTTGAATGCGCTCGCGTTGATAGCGATTCATCAACGGTGAAAAGTAGAACGACGGCACCGCAATCGCACCCAGCAGCAAAATGATCGACAGGTGCCGATTGCGTGCGCCCGCGACGTACAACATGACAAACAGCGTGGGCAACAGTAGCAAACTCGTTCCGAGATCGGGCTCTTTCAGAATCATCGCCATCGGCACGAGCGTTAGCACAAACGGCATCAACAGCCCGACGATGCTTCGATAATTCGTGCGATAGCGCAGGTAATACGCCAGCGCCAAAATGAAGCTGATCTTCGCGTATTCCGAGACTTGAAAGTTCATCGGGCCGATGGTGATCCACCGATACGAGTTGCGTCGCTCGACGATAAACGGCGACATCGGCACGTAGCGCGCGATCAGCAGCAACGCCAACGCTCCGAGTGTGACCACAAACAACGGATACGACCACCGCCCCAATTCGCGATAGCCGACGAGTTGCACCAACATGAAGCCCGAGATACCGATGCTCAGAAACATCAGTTGCCGCAGCGTTGTCACCGGCGGCCCTTCGATATCCGCTTCGGCGGAATACACACCGATCACGCCCAACGCCGTGAGAGACAACGCCGCCAGCAACACCGGCCAGCCGAGCAGTGGTACGGCGCGCCAGTTAATCATCGGCAGCGTCGTTCCCTTTGGCGACTTGCTGCGAACGCGAGCCAAGGCCCAAATAATCGTGCGCGCTCTCCATGATCGCGCTAAACACCTGTCGCCCCACCGGCGCCGCGACTTGGCCGCCGCTACCGCCGTGCTCGATGATCAACGCCACGGCCACGCGCGGCTTCTTATAAGGTGCGTAACCCGCAAACCATGCGTGCGGCAACGGTGTCGTTCGCTTTTCCGGAACCGGCGGCCAACGCTCGACCACGCGCCACTCATCGGGCTTGGCATCGTGCGGTAAGTCTAATAGTTCACGCGCTCGTTCCAGCGTCGGCGCGACCGTCTCCAGCCGCACGGTCTCTGTTCGCTTAAGATCACTTGCAAGCGCCGATTCGTCCGACACCTCTTGTTCGACGTTAAACACGTATTTCGTTTTCACCGGTCGGGCGACGCATTGCGCGCTGCCAGTCTTGCCGCATATCACGAGATTATCGAGCGTCGCTTTTTCATAAGCCGTGCCCCCCGGCTCGTTCACGCAAAGGTACAAGCCGCGCCGCGCCAATTGCCATTGAGCCGGACTGATGCCCGCGATCGGCTTCGGTCGTCGTTCGCGCTGATCGCCCATCACAATCGTCGGGTCCCGGTAAAAGCCGTTCGCCAGCGTCGCGTACATATTAGCCGCCTGCAACGGTGTAATTTGCATCTCACCCTGGCCGATGGCGTAGTTACATCCATCCGCCCATGTATAGGCGCGGTCGCGATATTTCTCGATCCATTCAAACGTCGGAATGATCCCGTCGCGCTCTTCCAATAAGCCCGTGCTGCGTACGACCGTGCTCGTATCGTGACCGGGACCGCGAATGAAATCATCATAAAACGCGCTGAGCCGTCGCGCGTTCACATGTTTGCCCAGATCGTAAAAGTAAAGGTTGCAACTGTGCTGAATCGCGCCGGTCGCAGCCATCGCACCGTGGCCGGGAAGGTGCTTCCAGTGCGTCCAACAGTGCCAATGCTTGGAATGATCGATGTAGCTTCCGTCGCAATCGTACGTCGTGTTCGCCGTCACCACGCCGTGCTTAAGACCCGCAAGTAGCGCCACCGGCTTTACGATGGAACCGGGTTGATACTCTTCGGCGATTGCGCGAAAAAGCAACGGACGCGTCCGCGCTTCGTCGCGCAATTGATCGTAATGTTTGCGAAACGTATCCTGATCGAAGCCCGGCACGCTGACCATCGCCAACACTTCGCGCGTCGACACATCGAGAATCACGCAGCTCCCGCCGGTCCGTCCCAACTCGACGGAGATGGCTGCTTTCAAAATCTCCGCCACGCGCTGCTGCAACTCGGAATCGATCGTCAACCGTACCGGCGCGCCGTCGATGGACGCGACCGATTCGATGACGTCGCCGTCGAGGTTCTTTTCTTCGTAGCCGCGCGTGCCGCGCAACACATCCTCGGCGAGGTATTCGACTCCGCTGACACCGACCAAATCCCCCGCGCGATAGCGCGCCAGCCAATCCGTCTTACGCGGGTCTTCCTCCAATCGTTTCTTGGATACCTGCCCGATGCGGCCCAGCAGATGCGCCAACGAGCGATCCTCCGTCTGCCACACACGTCGCACGGCGGGCATGATGCGAAAGAACGATAAGTCGCCCAGTTCGATTTCGATGCGCGATTGAAACGTCCGATCGAGATCGCGAATCAGCGTGTGAAACCGATCTTCTTCGCGCAGACGCATGTCCTCTTTTCTCTGCTCGATACCTTCGCCGCCGCGCGCCTGCCAGATGTAATCGCGCAAAAACTCGACGCTCTCAACGATGGAGTCGCGCCGGGCGAAATACTCATCCGCCGATGCCTCCGTCAATTCCGCCAAGCGATCGTATAACGTCTGCACACGACGCAGCGCTTCGCCTTCCGCATCTGAGCGCGACATGCGTTGATAGTGGCGGCTCTGTCGTCGAATCTCGCGGGCGTAGTCGCGCAGGAAGTTCTCGTCTTCACTCAGCGCACCATAATGTGCCGACAGGTCAAACGTCGGTTCATCGGAAACGAGCACCTTGCCGTGCCGATCCAATACCGAACCGCGCAACGGCGGCAGGAACCGTTTGGGCGCTATTAGCGACTGCTCGGCGCGCTTTTCGTATTGCGCACCGTCCACGATCTGCAGACGGTACAGCCGCGCGATGAGTATCAACCCACCGAGAATGGGAATCGTCAGGACGACTTTGAGGCGACGTTCAAACATAAGTGCGGTACGCGTGCCAAGGACCGAAGGATCGGATGGTAAGGCCTAATTGTGCATGAGGCGATGCTTGCCCGTCAGACCGAGCCCCGGCTGCAACCGTTTCAGCACCCAGCAAACGTAGGGCGCGATGACGGCCGTATACGCCGCCTCCCAGACGGCCAACGCAATCAGCCCGCCGATGGCCAGCGACTGATCGGCAACGACCGACATGTGCGCAATGACGGCCGCGCTCACAAACAGCTTGGCACCGAAGCAATACAGAACCTGCGCCACGGGTGTGGCTCGGAATGTGTACTCGCGCAGCCCCACCATCATCATCGCGGCGATACTGTACGCGACGGCACATATACCCACGTTGGAGTAGGTGCGAAACCCGAGCGACGTTAGATCGACCATGAGGCCGATGCCCCATGCGGCAATAAACGCGTCGTACCGCGCCGCCATCAATGCGTAATAAACGGCGACGATGATCAACACATCCGGCCGGACGCCGTGGATCGCGATAAAAGGCGCGACCGTCGTTTGGAAGACGGTCGCGACGTAAATCAGAATAAGAAAGGCGATCCACCGCATCGTAATCAGGGGCTACCGGTCGTTGATGTTGATTGCTAACGACCCGACATTCTATCAATTGTGCGAATTGCCGCGCGGGCGATGGCCACGCGCACGTAATCCGACTGTCCGACCGCATCGAAGGCCTCTTGCAAGGGTTTCAACGCCCGCGCATCGGCCAACGCTTCCAACGACAGCGCGGCAATGCCGCGAATACGATCGATTTGCTGTTGCGGCGGATCATTCGGGGCCGAGCGGTCCGGATCGTTGAAAAACAGATAGCGAATCGCCGGTTCGAGCGCCTCACGCTTACCCAAAACGGCCAACCCACGCACTGCGGCGGCACGGACCTCCGGGAACTCACCATCGCTCATCCGCAGCCAGAACAGCTCTTCGGCCGCCTGAACATTCGCGGTTGCAAGCATCGTCAGCGCGATCGTGGCTTCCTGCGGTTCGGCACTACGGCCAACAAATAACAGGCGCGCGATCGCCTTTTCATCACCCAACGCGGCCAATGCCTCCAAAATCTGAAACAGAGGTTTCTGTTTCTTCTCGCGGGACAGCGCTTTGCGAAGGATCGGTTTCATCTTGGGGTCTTTCAACCGCCCTAGCACCAACGCCGCGTTTGCACGCACCGTCTCGTCAGAATCTTCGAGCAACAGCACGGCGAGTTCGCCCGTCCGTCGCCGTTCGCCAAATTGATGCAACGCAAACAGCGCCGCGGCGCGAACGTTTTTGTCGTTCGCCTCAGAACGCGTACGTGCCAACTCGATCAGTTGTTTGCTATTGGATTCACCAGCGGCCAGCAGCGCGGCGAAACTGGCACCGGGATAGGCATTCTCGATGTTGAGCGGAATCGCCTTCAACTCGTTGCCTTCCTTCGGCGCGACTTTGCCGAACGCCTCCAGCGACTGCATCCGCAGCGATGGCGACCGACTGAATGCGGCGTCTTCGAGACATTTGACGGCGGCCTGCCGGAAGGCACGACGGTGGTTGGTGTCGATCACCCCCATTTCGGGCGGCTGACTGCAACCCGTGACCATAATTCCGATGAGTACCGAGATGCCGCTGAGTGCGCGTATCGATTTCATTCGTTGCTCTCCGTAGCTTGCCTACGTTGCCGACGACGCCGCCAACGCAATCCCATTCGATCGAGGTACAACGCGACGACCAACACCATCAGCAATTGGGCAAACCAATCGCCCCAGCGCGTGTAAAGCGTTACCCGCGCATCGAGCTGAATCGGGCCCGCTGCCACGCCCGGCATTTGCCAGGGCAAGTCGCGCCAGCGCCGTACCATTCCCAAATCATCGTCAAGCTGTTCGGTCAGCAGTTGAGCGGAAGTTTTCCAAACGGGATTATTGGGACGTACGTTGCCGAGCAAGCGCTCGATGCGATTGGAGTACAATTCGAATTCGGGGCCGAGAAAGCGCCACGCGCGCCGCAATTGATCTTTCGCGATGCGCTTCGCCGCCGCATAAGTATCCTGAAACTTCGGTGACGACGCCTGCAAATTCTTGAGTTTGTCGCTGGTGTTGCGCAAATCCTGCAGGGCCTTTTCGACCTTGTCCAAACTCTCCAACCGCCGCTCGTCAGCAGCCACGCGCGTGCTGATACGACCGTTCGGATCGATGATCGCGCTGGCGCCCGTGTTCACGCTACGCGCGATCGCGATGCGATTCTCCACGGCGCGAAACACGCCGCCCGCTAAGTGCTGTTCGAGTTCGGACGCATGGAAGAACCATCCGTCGTTGCTCAAACACAGCAGCACATCGACGGCCTTCTTCTCTTCACCCGCTGCCGGTCGCACGAAGTCGCGGCAGATATACGGCATCAGTTCTTCATAACAAATCGGCGTGGCAGCCCGGAGCGCGGTCACATCCGCATCGTCTAACGGGACTTCAAACACAGGTGCGTCGGCGCCGGCAGTCTGCGAATAATGCGAACCGTAATCGGCAAAGGGCGTGAGCGAATTGAGCGTGTCATAAATCCACGGAACCGAATAGCGAAACGGGATGTACTCGCCGAACAACACCATGTGCCGCTTGCTATACGTCGCCGTCGGCACCGACTCACCCGGCTCGATTAGATACGCAGAGTTAAACGCGCCCACGCGCGGCGGATCAAACTCGCGATCCACGCGATAACCGCCCGACCCGAAAATGATCGGCACGCCGGATGTCGTTGCAAGCTGCTGGAATATGCCATACTGCTGACGCGATAGCTGCTGGATTTGCGACACGATCCGCTTGTTCTCGGTGTACGCCAAACGATCTTTGTAGATCAGCGCCAAGTCGTCCGGGCCGTACTGCAAAAACTCGGCGTTGGGATAGACAAACGGAACCATCGCCTCGGGCATCAAGACCACTGCCGGCGGAGGCTGCCCACCCGCTGCTTTGCGCGTCAGTTCAAGATGCGCCGTGAACAACTCACCCTGATCGAAATGCCGACGCGGCACCGGCGGAACCTGCTTCAGAATATCGTGTTGCATGACGGCAATTGTCGGGCCTTCGGTGAAGTGCTTTTCGCTCTTCTGCGCGCTGCCGTAAATCAGCGTCAGGCTCACCACGACGGCCGTCGCCAGCACGCCAATCGACAGCTTGGGCCGACCCTCGCGCCGATCGATCACAATCGGTAGCGTCATCAAATCGACCAGCACGCCGTTGACCATCATCAGCATGAAGCTAACGCCATATGCACCGACCAGATCGGCGACTTGAATGATCGAAAGATGTTGATATTGGCTATGCCCGAGCAACACGACGGGAAACGCGAGCCCGCCAATGGAACGCAGATATTCAAACGCAACCCACGCGACCGGCGCGGCGATGGCCATCGGCACGCCGCGGCGCTTCGCCTGTCGAATGCCTAGCGCCGCCAACGGTGCCACCATCCCGAAGAACATACACAGCGTGATGTAACCTGGAATGGTGATCGGCATCAGCCAATGCACGTTGAGCGCAAAGTAACCGGCACCGAACAGAACGCTGCCGACATAGGCATGCCGAGCCTTGGCGGCATACCCCGTCGCCAACAACCACGGCACCATGCAAACGTAGGCCAACCACCAGATGCCGACGCGGGGAAATATCAGAAAGCACATCCCCACCGACAACAGGCATAGCAGCACAATCACGCCGAAGCGATGAATCCCGCCCATGGCGGTAACCAGCACGCCGCCCGACGCGATCTCCGTAGCGGGTGCAGTGTCGGTTGAATTGGATGGCGAATCGGAAATCGCAGCAGCCCTCCGCTGGCAGTGTGTTTCATCCGTGAATAAAGCGAGCCGATTGTAACCGACCGTTTTCGAAATGGCCCCGTTGACGCGCTAACTGATTTTGACGGGACAAGCCTGTGAATTCGCGAAGACCACGACCATTGTGACTAAAATGCGTGTCGCCTGTACCAATCGTCTATGCCCAATGATGGGTGCCACTGGTCAGCTTGCTGCCAGTGCGAATGCGAGACGACGCAAGACACTCCGAATTCGTCTCAAACCACAAACCCTCATTCGAATTTCACACATACCTGGCACAACTCCGAATCACCGCATCTTCATCACGCGATCCACGAGCTCCCTTGCCGTGGCCTCGTCCTTCGCTTCGCTAATCACCCGCGCGATCGGCTCCGTGTTGGACGGCCTGACATGCACCCAACCGTCGTCCCAATCCACGCGTACACCGTCCTGATCCAATACGCGACCGTCGGTCTCTTGCTTGATCTTCTCTAACCACGCCGGCACCGCCGACAGGTCCATCTCGATCTTTTCCTTCACCATCGTGTAGGCCGGAATTTTGCCGACGATGCCGCTCAACGAACCGCCATCGGAAGCCAACAAGTCGAGCACTATGCCCATGCCCGCGATGCTATTACGCACATACACAATTCGCGGGTCGATCACGCCGCCATTTCCTTCGCCGCCGAAGACCGCCTGCTCGCGAATCATCGCGTCGGACACATTTGCCTCACCAACAGCGGTACGAATCACGCGTGCCGCGCCGCCAAACTCTGCGGCGATGTCGTCCACCATACGCGACGTCGACAAATTGGCCGCGATCGGCCCCGCTTGCTGCGCCAGCAAGTGCCGACTGCACAAAGCCAGGGTGTATTCTTCTCCGATATACGTGCCGGCCTCATCGACCACGGCCAGTCGATCCGCATCGGGATCTTGCGCAAATCCGATATCCGCTACTTCGCGTGCCACGGCTGCCGACAAATCCGTCAGATTATCGCGCGTGGGCTCAGGTGTATGGGCGAAACGACCGTTCGCTTCGGCGTTGAGATGAATGACTTCGCAACCGAGCCCTTGAAGCAGTTTCCGCCCTTCCTCGCCGCCAGCGCCGTTCACGCTGTCCAGGACGACCTTGAACTTGCGGCGACGAATCGCGTCGCCGTCGATCACGCCGAGCACCTTGTTCACGTGCACATCGATGGCATGATCGTTGAACTCGCCTGCGCCGACATCTTCCGCAGCGCGCAATTTAAACGCCGAATCGTGATAGATATCGAAAATCGCTTTCGCTTCCGGCGGCGTCGGCGCGAACCCGCGCTCGGTCAGGAACTTAATGCCGTTCCAAGGGATCGGATTATGGCTGGCCGTGATGACAATCCCACCGGCAGCTTTCAATTCGCCGATCATTAGCCCGGCGGCGGGTGTGCTGACGATGCCGAGGCGAATCACGCGACAGCCGGCGGCTTGCAACCCGGCCGATACGGCATTCTCCAGCATCGCGCCGCTGATGCGCGAGTCGCGCGCCACGACGACGGTCCCACCGTTTAGTCGCGTTCCATACGCCGCACCCAAATCGGCAGCTAAGCGCGGCGTCATGGTTTCGCCCACGATGCCGCGCACACCCGAAACACTCATCATCAAGGTCATCTTTCACCCGCCAACTATTCACAAGGCCGAGTCGTGCGTCGAACGTGCTGCACTCACTCGAACGGCTAATATTGTTTATGATGCCTGCTATGCTCGGTGATTCTCCCTTGTCCGGCAAGACTGACGAACGCGATTCCCCTGTAGCCAGCGGCGGGTTTTCCCCGATTGAATTCGCCGAAAAGCTCGAGGGGTTGGAATCGCAATTCGCATCGCTGCGCGCGCAACTCGAAACGCTGCAGCGTTACGCCGCAGTCGGCACCATGACGGCTGTCGTCGCTCACGAAATGAACAACCTGCTTACGCCTTTGCTCAGTTACAGTCAATACGTGCTGACCAAAGACGACCCGGCACTGTGGCGCAAGGCACTGGAACGCAATGTGCGCCGCGGCGATCAACTGCGGCGACTGTGCGGCAACATTCTGTCGACCAGCAGCAATGGCGAGCGGCAAATCGAAACGGTGCAAGTACGACCGTTGGTGGAAGAGTTGATGGAGGTATCCGGCCGCGACTGGACCAAGGACAAGATCGCCACGCACATCGAGATCGAACCGGGCCTCACCGTTCGCGCTGATGCGGGTCACTTGCAGCAGGTGTTACTCAATTTGCTAATCAACGCACGCCAGGCACTACGACCAATCGGTGGCAAGTTGACGGTCGCATCTAACGTAAAGGATCAGCGCGTCACCATCAACGTTATCGACAATGGCCCCGGTATTGCCGAGAGCGACTTACCGCACATCTTCGACCCATTCTTTAGCACGAAGACCAAAGACGCCCAGTCGGGCAGCGCCGGCTTGGGCTTGCATATCAGTCGCAGCTTGGTGACACAAATGCAGGGAACGTTGGACGTCGAAAGCACCTTAGGACAAGGCGCGACGTTTAAGATCGAGCTTCCGCAGGCGGATGCGGAATTACCTAACGCGTAAACGAAATGCCGATGCGAAACCGATCGCCCTGCGGCTCGCAATTCGAAACTTCCCCCGTACAAATCGGCGTGTTCACGAGCGATTCGAAACGAATCATCAGCGCTTGGCCCGTCGCGACGGGGTCGTCGGCCAAACATGCCAAACCACCCACCGACGCATCGACACTCGTCGCCGAGACGCGCCGATCCGGAAGGATCAACGTCAGCGTTTCGGAGCACTCGGTTCGGATACTTCTACGCGACTCGAGCACGCGACTGTCGCGATCTCGCCGACGAAAAAGTTGAGCCACAATTTCGCGGCCTACCATCACGCGCGGATTGGGGTCATCAGCGGGTCGAACATGCACCAGCGCCTGCGGTTCTGCGTCCGTATCCAACACACCGAAATATCGGGCATCACACCCGACGCAACACCAGCTCGAGCCCGTTTCGCCCGGTATGGGCAGATACAGCGGAAGATCGGCGCGACAATCGTCGCAATATAAGTGCTTGCGATCTAAGGCTTTAAGGCTCATGGCAAAATCCTGTGGTATGACAGCCGCCAATGGCGTTCATAACCGTACAACCAGTACACCATGCAACATCGGATGTTTTTAACACGAACGCAATCAAATTCGGCAATAACCTTTGGTCGGACCGGAATTTCCAGACGAACCACGCGGGAGCTATACTGAGCCATGACGAATTCGATCATCCTGACGACGTGGGCCGTGCTGACATTTTCGGTCCTGACGGTCGGTTGTAACAACCAGAATCAAGGCGCAACACCGCCCGCCGACCAGAGCGTGTCGCAGCCAACCACGTCGAGTCAGCCCCACGAATCTGAGGAGGCTTCCGCGATGTCCGACAAAATTGAGAAAACCGAAATCGAGTGGCAATCTCAACTCACGCCCGAGCAGTTTCACGTGACGCGCGAAAAAGGCACCGAGCCGGCATTTACCGGCAAATACTGGGACCACAAAGGCGACGGCGTTTATCGCTGCGTGTGTTGCGGGTTGGAGTTGTTTAGCTCCGACACCAAATATAAATCGGGCACCGGCTGGCCGAGTTTTTGGCAACCCGTTAATAACGCGAACGTTGAAGAGAAAAGCGACACGAGTTACGGCATGGTGCGCACGGAATTGGAATGCAGTCGGTGCGGCGCGCATCTCGGCCACGTATTCGACGACGGCCCGAAGCCGACCGGTCAGCGCTACTGCATCAATTCGGCGTCGCTAAACTTCGACGGTGAGGAATCAGAAAAAAAAGACGCCGAAGCGACCTCCGGCGAATAAGCGCTATACGCTTGCAGCAGTTCAGATAAAAAAAGGCCGTGATGTCTCACGGCCTTTTTCAATTTCATTTAGAGCAATCTCACTCCACACGTAGCGTGTATCCGCAATGTCGGAAGCAGTTGCGGGCGTCGTTTGCGGTGATCTTATCGAGTACGGATTGCATCGTGTTCCAAAGTGCGTCGCGCGTGCGATGAG
>Ga0207422_1000740_pt1 | contig 89828 bp, 81 predicted proteins | sample MarCyaLeptolynsp_FD_187757 | JGI IMG/M metagenome (GOLD analysis project Ga0207422, IMG submission 187757) | Marine cyanobacterial communities from Panama - species 1 Leptolyngbya sp. (SPAdes) | ecosystem: Environmental > Aquatic > Marine > Unclassified | place: Panama: Panama City | collected...
GGGTATTACATTTTGTAGACAGGAGTTTTTGAAATGACACAGACGATCAATACAAACGTTGCATCGCTTAATGCGCAACGTAATTTGAGTCGTTCGCAGGGTTTGCTTAACCAGTCGCTGGAAAGACTGTCCACGGGCCTGCGGATCAACAGCGCAAAGGATGACGCGGCGGGTCTTGCGATATCCGAGCGCTTCACGACCCAGATTCGGGGTCTCAACCAGGCCGTTCGTAACGCCTCTGACGGCATTTCGCTGTCGCAGACGGCGGAGAGCGCCCTGGGTGAGCTGACCAACAACCTGCAGCGTATTCGTGAGCTGGCGGTTCAGGCTGCCAACGCAACCAACTCGAGTTCCGACCGGGCTGCGTTGAACTCTGAAGTGCAGCAGCGTATCGCCGAGGTCGAGCGTATCGCGAGCCAGACGTCGTTCAACGGCCGCAAGGTTCTCGACGGTACTTTCGGTAGCGCGCAGTTCCAGGTAGGCGCCAACGTCGGCGAGACGATCAGCGTTTCCCTGACAACGGGTATGCGTTCCAGCCAGATCGGCCAGATCGCGAGCGCGGTCGGCACGGCCGTCACGGCGAACGCTCTGACCGATAACGGTCTGACGATTGCCGTAGGCAACGGCACGGCGGTTAACGTCGGTGCGTCGGTAGCCGGCGCGCTCAACGGTCAGGAAGCGGACAGTGCTTACGCAAAAGTTCGTGCGATCAACAATGCCGGTGTAGCCGGCCTGACCGCGACCGCGGCAAACAGCAGCACCGGTACCTTCGACACGATCGTCGGTGACGGCGCGGCTGCCTCGACCTACGCGCTGACGATCAACGGCACGGCGATCTACAGCGGCGCTGACAACCTGGCAGCGGGCGTCTCACTGACGGCTGCCGACGTTGCGGCACAGGTGAACCTGTACTCGTCGCAGACGGGCGTATCGGCGTCGGTTAGCGGCACGAGCCTGACCTTTACGTCGATCGACGGCCGCAACACGAACATCGTCGAGGCTATCACGCTGGGTGGCTCCGCTGCCGGCACCGGTATTGCGGGTGCGCAGGAAGGTGTCGTTCGCGGTACGATCACACTGTCCGCCTCCGACAACATCACGATGACCGGTCAGTTTGCCGACATCGGCCAGGCAGCGACGATCGCCAAGGATGCGGGCACACTCGCCGGCGTCGATGTGTTGAGCGTCACGAACGCGGAAACGACGATCAACCGTATCGATTCGGCTCTGACCGTGGTTAGCGACCTGCGTTCGAGCTTCGGTGCTATCCAGAACCGCTTCGAGTCGACGATCGCCAACCTGCAGGCCGTCTCCGAGAACCTGTCTGCTTCGCGCAGCCGGATTCAGGATGCGGACTTCGCTGCCGAGACGGCGGCACTGACCAAGGCACAGATCCTGCAGCAGGCCGGCGTATCGGTCCTGTCGCAGGCGAACGCCCAGCCTCAGCTTGCTTTGAGCCTGCTCCAGTAAGTCCTTGAGGCCGATGCAATAGACAGCATCAGCTAAGTTGTAACGCAGCAGGCGGCATGGATGCTGCCTGCTGCGACTAAAAACAGGAGAGCGTCAATGTCCAGCAAAGACGTCACAGCGGTCTCCAGCGCTACGGGGAAATTTCAAGCGCTTCAGTCCGTCAGTTCTGCCGAGAACGAGGCCGGGGAAGCTCGCTCGTCGGGCGGCAACGACGTGCCGCGTGCGGCAATGCCCGACCTGGAAAAGCTGACGGCGAAGCTGAATCTCGCGAGCGAGACGATCGGTCGCGACTTGAGATTCAAGATCGACATCGCGAGCGGCAGCTCGGTCATTCAGGTGCTGGATCGCGATACAGGTGAGATTATTCGCCAGATTCCGCCGGACGAGGCAGAGGTGACGCTGACGCAAAACGGCTTTGTCGAACTGAAACTCTTCGACGGGAACGCCTGAGAGATTTCTGGCACGTTTCTTGAAGCCTTATTCGGCATAAGCCGCGCGGCGTATTGAAAGAGTAGCAAACGACATGGCCAGCATTATTTCATCAGGCATTGGGTCCGGCCTGGATATCGCGGGAATCGTGCAGCAACTCGTTGTTGCGGAGGGAGCGCCGATGGAAACCAGACTCGGACAGAAGGAAGCCAGGGCGCAAGCCAAGCTCTCCGCTTTCGGCAGTCTGAAGTCCTCGCTCGCTGACGTGCGTGACCAGCTGGCCACGATGAGGTCGCAGGAACAGTTCCTAAAGCGCAAGGCCGTGTCGAGCAACGAGGATATCTTCTCGGCAACGACAACGGCTTCGGCGCTCCCGTCCAACTATCAGATCGAAGTTGTGCAGCTTGCAGAGGCACAGCGGCTGACTTCGGGCGCGTTCGCAGGCTCGGACGCCGCGGTGGGAACCGGTACGCTTACGGTGACCGTGGGCACCGAGTCCATGCTGGTGGAGATCGACGCGGAGAACAACACGCTCGCCGATATCCGCAATGCCATCAACTCGGCTGAAAACAACCCGGGCGTATCCGCAACCATCGTCAACGCCGAGGCCGGCAGCTATCTGATTCTGACTGGCAACAGAACCGGTGCCGAGAATACGATCACGATTACCCAGTCCGGCGGTGACGGCGGACTTGCTGCCCTCGAATACGACCCCGGCAACGGTTTGTCGGCATTGACCCAGTCGCAGGCGGCTCAGGACGCACAGATTCGAATCGACGGTTTCGACGTCAACAGCAGCACGAATACCTTTGCGGGTGCCGTGGAAGGGGTGAGCATACTGGTTAAGGACGTGACCGCGGCGGGCGGAGAAACGCTGCGGGTCGAGAACGACAACGATGCCGTCAGCAAGATCGTCGACGACTTCGTAACGAGTTACAACGCGCTGGTCGACACGCTGAACTCGCTGACGCAGTTCAACGCGGACTCCGAGTCGGCAGCGCCATTGCTTGGCGACTCGACGATACGCAGCATTCGGGATCAGGTTCGCCGCGAGATGAGTACGGCGCTCAGCGATACGAGTCTGCCGTTTTCCACGCTGTCGGATGTTGGTATAGAAGTGCAGCTCGACGGCAAGCTCGAAGTCGATCAGTCAAAACTGTCGACGGCACTCAATGATGATTTCGTTCGCTTTGGGCAGCTGTTTTCGAATGCCGACGGTTTTGGCACGCGGCTCTACGACCTTGCGGACAGCTTCCTCGACACCGACGGCATCATCGAAACCCGCACCCAGGGTCTGACGAACCAGATCGACGGTATCGGCGACGAGCGGGAAGCGCTCAACGAACGCCTGGCGTCGCTGGAAACCCGGCTGCTACGCCAGTTCAACGCACTCGATTCGCTGCTCGCGCAGCTCTCTTCGACCAGCAATTTCCTGACCCAGCAGCTCAGCAGTCTGCCAGGGGTCGATCGACCGAATACCAACTAGGAGTCCATGATGATGGGACAGTCGGGCGCAGCCCGGTACCTTGAACTCGATACCCGAAGCCGCGTGGAGTCGGCATCGCCGCATCGCCTGATCCAGCTCCTGATGGAGCGCTCGCTGGCGAAGATCGGTCTGGCCAAGACCCATCTCGAGAACCGCAATCTGCCCGAGAAGGGCAGCAGTATTGGCGACGCGATCGAGATCATCAACGGCCTGCAGGCGAGTCTGAATCACAAGGCCGACGAGCGCCTGTCCGGCAACTTCGACGCGCTTTACGGGTACATGATGCGGCGCCTGCTCGAGGCGAATCTATACAACGACGCCGCCGCTCTCGACGAGGTGGCCGGCCTGATGCGCGAAATCAAAGAGGCCTGGGACGCGATTGCGGACGAGGCAGGGGCCATGGAGGCCCAGGACGTCTGAACGAACGGCGTCACGATGACAGGGAGGAAAACACCATGCATGCGAGTCAACCCCTGATACAACAGAGCCCACGCGACACGGCGATGGACATGGCTGACGAGATGCTCAAGCTCGCCGAACGCGGCGACTGGGAGCAACTGGAGCACGTCACAGTGATGCTCCGCAGCGCGATCGTCAAAGTACCCGAGGACGAACGCGTTCAGACCGTTGTTGCCGTGCAGGCGATTACCAGACAGGTTCGTGAACTTGCGGAGCAATCGCGCGGCGACGTGATGTCGCGGCTCAAGGCGATTCGCCGCGGTCAAAGCGCCGCGCGGGCCTACGGCGTCGCCGGTCACCACCAGGCTCTGAGCGAGCAGCGCGCCGGCGTCTGAGCACGGCTGCACACGCCGGACGAGTCGTCCGGCGGTTTGAGGCCGCGATTACGTTAAGTGTGCTGGTATTTGTGAGGCTGATCACAAATCCGGCGCCGCCGGGCCGCTATGATCCTCCCATGCTCGATACATAAGACAGGGGATGAGCTTGGGGGCTTCACACAGCAATACCGTCTGGATAAAAGACAGCAACGCCGAACGCGCGCGTGAGCTGTGTCAGCGACTCGAGTTTCTCGACTACCATCCCGTGTTGGCCGATTTCGACGCCGCGGAGCCTTCCGGCGCCGTGGCAGCCGTCGTCTGCGGGGAATCGGCGATCGCCGAGACCGATGCGCTGCGTACCGAACGCCCCGATCTGCCCATACTCTGCCTGGACGCCGGCGAAACCGGCCCGGGGATACCGGCCGGACCCACCTGGCCGCTCGAGTTGCCGCTGAAGCGTTCGCAGCTCAAGCGCCTCCTAAATCGTGCGGAACGCTATCGGCATGCCGAGCGCCGGCATCGGCTCACCGGCAGTTCACATCCCGTAAGAGCTGTGCGCCGGCTCATTGAACAGGTTGCCGACTTCGACACCAACGTGCTGATTACCGGCGAATCCGGCACGGGCAAGGAGCTCGTAGCGCGGACGATCCACGATTTGAGCGACAGAGCCGACAAGCCCTTCGTGCCGATCAATTGCGGGGCAATACCGCCTGAGCTGCTCGAAAGCGAACTGTTTGGCCACGAAAAAGGCGCGTTTACGGGTGCCATAGCGGCGCGCACGGGTCGCTTCGAGCTGGCCGAAGGCGGCACGCTGTTTCTCGACGAGATCGGCGACATGAGCCTCGACATGCAGGTCAAACTGCTCAGGGTGCTGCAGGAGCGTTGTTTCGAGCGCGTCGGCAGCAACCGCTCGAAGCCCTGCAACGTCCGTATCGTGGCCGCCACGCATTGTGATCTGCCAAAAGCCGTTGCCGACGGAGAGTTTCGCGAAGACCTGTACTTCAGGCTCAACGTGTTTCCTATCGAAATGCCGCCGCTCTACAAGCGGCGTTCGGATTTACCCCAGCTGCTCGACGAGCTGTTTACCCACTATTCCGGCGATGGCGAGGGTACCTTTCGCGTCGCCCCCGCGGCGCTCGAACTGCTGGCAGCGTATCGCTGGCCCGGAAACATCCGCGAACTCGGCAACCTCGTGGAGCGCCTCGCAATACTGAAGCCCGAAGGTGAGATCGAACCGGAAGACCTTCCCCGCAGAATCGTCAACGGACCGCGGGCGCCAGCTGAAGAACCCCTGTCCGAAGGACAGATCGCAGACGAGCCGAACGTCGTGGCCGAGGCCATGCGGATGACCCACAACAACCTCAAAGAGCATCTGGGTTCGGTCGAACAGGCGCTGATCAGTCAGGCGATGGACGCGGCGGACGGCGTCGTGGCCCGGGCGGCTCGCCTGCTCAACGTACGCCGTACGACGCTGGTGGAAAAAATCGGCAAATACCGGATCAGTTAGGCGCCTCCGCCACTCTTTTCCCCCTGACTCGCGCAGCTTCGGCTGCGCTTTTTTTTGGCTGCGATCAGGGCAACGCGCGAAGACGTCGGAAAAGCGTGGCATGGGTCTCCTTCGCGTGGCGGGCGTCGGAATTTTGACGGCCTTCCTGCCGCGGACAATCACTTAAGTTATTGAATTTTAACGTGTCAGTTTTTTGGCACGGCTCTTGCTTTCCCAATGACAGGCAATGCTGTCGACGCTTTTCCAAAGGAGGACTGCGAAAGTGAGTTCCGAGTGCCCGGCCAGTGAGACCAATAGCGGGTCCCAGGTCCCGAAGGGGCGTGGTGCCCCGGTGGCCTCCGATCCGAAGACGCGAAGACTCCTCGACATTGCCAGACGGGTGGCTGCGACCAACGTCACCGTTTGCCTGAGCGGCGAAAGCGGTTCCGGCAAGGAGGTGTTTGCGCGCTTCATCCACGAAGAGTCCGGGCGCGCAGAGCAGCCGTTTGTTGCGATCAACTGCGCCGCGATTCCCGAGAACATGCTCGAGGCGCTGTTGTTCGGACACGAGAAGGGTGCGTTTACCGGAGCAAACGGTTCGCACCCGGGCAAATTCGAGCAGGCGAACGGCGGCACGCTGCTGCTGGACGAGATCTCCGAAATGGACATGGGCCTGCAGGCGAAACTGCTCCGCGTGCTGCAGGAAAAGGAAGTCGAACGTATTGGCGGCGTTAGGCCGATATCCCTCGACGTCCGAGTGTTGGCGACGACCAACCGCGATCTCAGACGGCAAGTTGCCGAGGGGCGTTTTCGCGAGGACCTCTACTACCGTCTTAACGTGTTCCCGCTCGTGATCCCTCCGTTACGGGAACGACCCGAGGACATCCTGCCACTGGCCGAAATGGCGCTCGGTAAACACCGCATAGAGCCGGCCGGCGTTGTCGAGTTCGCTGACGATGCCCGGCTGATGCTCGAGGCGTACGCGTGGCCGGGCAACGTCAGGGAACTCGAGAATCTCGTGCAACGCAGCCTGATTCTGCTGGGAGGAAACACCATTACCGCCGCCGATCTGGTGTTCGAGGACGCGACGTTCGACGACGGTGCAGGCGAAGACGAAGCACCGACGGGTCTCGAGGCCGGACTCAAGAACCGCGAATACCAGATGATTATCGACGCGTTGAAGAGCATGAATCTCAAGCGCGGCGCAGCCGCGGAGTCGCTCGGCATCAGTCCGCGGACGCTGCGCTACAAACTCGCTCGCATGCGTGAGTGTGGCATTGCGATTCCGGGAGAACAGGACCTTGCAGGCGGCACCGCAGGAGTGGCACAGGTATGAACGAAATCGGACCGGAACAGCTCTTAAGCCAGATTCGATCGCTCAATCGCAGCCTCAACAGTAACCCGGTTCAGGAGGCTCCGGCTCCGGCGAGTTTCGGCGACATGCTCAAGAACACCCTCGACGGCGTCAACGAAGCGCAGCGCGTGTCGCGCGACATGAAACAGTCATTCACTGCCGGGACGAGCGACGCAAGCCTCGCCGAGGTCATGATCGCCTCGGAAAAGGCCAGCATCTCCTTTCGCGCAGTGACCGAGGTGCGCAACAAACTCGTCCAGGCGTATCAGGACATCATGAACATGCCTGTGTAAGACAAGCTACTCACGAAGAGTAAACAATGGAAAATCAGAACGTAATCGATTCAACCGCCGTACAGGTCAATCAGATGAGCCTGCCCGGCGTCATGCGGATACCGGCAGTCCGGCAGATTCTGCTGCTGTTCGGCGTTGCCGGCGCGGTCGCCGCGGGCTTTGCCGTGGCGCTGTGGTCGCAATCTCCGGTGTACACGACGCTCTACGCCGACATGTCGAGCGCGGAGGCCGCCGAGGTGGCCGATGTGTTGCGCAGCGCCGGCGTTCCACACAAGATCGATACCAAGACCGGCAACGTACTCGTGCCCGAAACCGATCTGCACAGCGCGCGCATGCAGGTTGCCGGGCAGGGGCTTGGCCAGGGCGGAGCGTCGGGGATACTGGCCATCGAAAGCGATTTCGGCACCAGCCAGTTCATGGAAACGGCTCGCTACCAGCACGCCCTGGAAGCAGAACTGGCACGAACGATTGCGAGCCTGGGCGCAGTTCGCGAAGCGCGTGTTCACCTGGCGCTGCCGAAACGCTCGGCGTTTCTGCGGGACCAGAAGAGCGCCAGCGCATCGGTATTGCTGCACCTGTTTCGTGGCCGTTCGCTCGAGCCCGGTCAGGCATCGGCCGTCGTCAACCTGGTTGCGGCAAGCGTACCGGACCTGGCGCCCAAGAACGTCACCGTCGTCGACCAGTACGGCAGTCAACTTAGCGCTGCCGACCGCAACGATCTCGACAGCCAGGCGATGAGCCAGTTCAATCACGCCCGCCGCATCGAAGACAAGCTCAAGGCGCGTATCGAGGATATGCTGACCCCGCTCGTGGGCGCAGGGCGGGTACGCGCCCAGGTTGCGGCGGATATGGACTTTACGGTGGAGGAGGCGGCAACCGAGTCGTTTACGTCCACTCAAGCCAACGTCATCAGCGAACGCGTCAACGAGCAGAACCGCCTGCGCACCGACGACACGCCGCAGGGGGTCCCCGGGGCTCTGAGCAATCAGCCGCCGCAGGCCGCCGGCGGTCCACCGGCGGCCAACGCGACCGGTGACGAACGGACCGTCAACCTGAGTCAGGACCGCGCCACCAACTATCAGCCCAACCGGGAGCTTCGCTACCAGCGTCTTCAGCCCGGCGTCATTCGGCGACTGTCGGTGGCGGTACTGGTCGACGCGTCGGAACCTGCCGACGGTGCAGACTCCGCCGATGCCGCCGCACTGAGTGACGCAGATCTCGAGCGCTACACGGCGCTCGTCAGGGAGGCCGTCGGCTTCGACGAGGCGCGCGGCGATACGGTCGTGGTCATGAGCGAGACTTTTCGCAATCCGGCTGCCATCGAAACGCCCGAAGCACCGCCCATCTGGGAGCAGCCGTTCGTTCGCGAAGTGCTGAAACAGGTGCTTGGCGCACTCGTTGTGCTGGCCATTGCGTTCGGTGTCGTGCGGCCGATGCTCAGGAGCGTCATGAGCAACGAAGGCGGCGGAGCCGGTGGCGGCTACGCCGGCGGCGCTGCCGTCACGCTTGCACCCGCCACCACGGGGCAGATCGCGCCCGCCGGAGCTGCTGCGATTGCAGGCCCCAGCTACGACGAAAAAGTCGCTGCGGCGAAAAACATAACGGGTCACGATCCGGCACGCGTGGCACAGGTCGTCAAGAAATGGGTTGGCACCGGCGACTGATGCCGGGTACCCGTAGCCACGATCATCCCGGAGACAGGTATTGGCAATGAATGAAAATGCTGCCGACATGGACGGCACCCAGCGCGCCGCACTGCTGCTGATGACGCTGGGCGAAAACGAGGCCGCTGAAGTGCTCAAATTCATGGGCGCCAAAGAGGTTCAGCGGCTGGGTGTCGCCATGGCGTCGCTCAACAACGTATCCCGTCAGCAGGCCGACGAAGTGCTCGACGTGTTCATCACCGACGTCGAAGATCAGACGGCGCTGGGCATGAACACCGAGAACTACGTTAGAACAATCCTTGGCAATGCCTTCGGGGCTGCAAAAGCCAATGCGTTCATCGATCGCATCATGACCGGAGAAGACGCCAAAGGTCTCGATGCGCTCAAATGGATGAGTTCCGAAGAGGTGGCGGACATTGTCCGCGACGAGCATCCGCAGATCATTGCGATCGTACTGGCGTATCTGGACCCGCTGCAGGCAGCCGAAGTCGTCGAGTTCCTGCCCGACAAGCTGCGTTCCGAAATCCTCATGCGCGTTGCGTCGCTGAACGACATTCAGCAGAGCGCGCTCGCGGAAATAGAAAACCTGATTGCGAGCAAATCGGCGAACACATCCAGGGGTTCCACGCGCAAAGTCGGCGGCGACAAAGTCGTTGCCGACATCATCAATGCGCTGAAGGCGGACTCGGGTGAAGTCCTTCTCGAACAGATCAAAGAGAAGGACGAGGCCATGTCGGAGCGCATCCAGGAAATGATGTTCATGTTCGACGCGCTGCTCAACGTCGACGATCGCGGAATTCAGGCGCTGCTGCGCGAGGTCAACAACGATCTGCTGACGGTTGCGCTAAAGGGCTGCGATCCCGCAATCAGCGACAAGATTCTCGGCAACATGTCCAAGCGTGCGGCGACGCTGCTGCGGGAGGACATGGAAGTGAAGGGGCCGATGAAGCTCAGCGAGGTCGAGGCAGCACAGAAGGAAATCCTCGACGTGGCGCGCCGTCTTGCCGATTCCGGCGATATCGATCTGGGACAGGGCAGCGAAGAGTATGTCTGAAGAAAGCGCCGCAGAACGCTGGCAAGTGCCCAACATCGACGGCTCCGATGGCAAGAGCTACATGACGGCAGGCCGTCTCGAGGCGCTGCAGCGGGAGGCGTGGGACGAAGCGTTTCAGAAAGGCTACGCCGAGGGTGTCTCGGCCGGCGGCGAAGAGGCAGCGCGTCGTGTCGAGCGTCTCGACCAGTTGCTCCGCGCGCTTGCACGGCCGTTCGACGATCTCGACGACGCCGTCGAAAAGCAGCTGGTGGAGCTTTCGATGACCGTGGTGCGGCAGCTTTTTCGTCGCGAGATCCGGCTTGACCCGACGCACGTCATTGGCGTCGTGCGGCAGGCGGTTCAGTGTTTGCCGATGGCCAGCCGGAACGTTCACGTGCACCTGCACCCGGACGATGCCACGCTGATTCGCGAATCGCTGAGCCCCGCCGAGGGAGAGCCGGCGTGGTCGGTTGTCGAAGATCCGCTGATGGCTCGCGGCGGCTGCCGCATCAGCACGGAGAACGCCAACATCGATGCGTCCACCGAAACCCGGCTCAACGAATTGATCAACAGCATTGCGGGCGACGAGCGTCAGTAATGGCGGACGACAAGACAATACTGCCCGGGCCGAATCCCGACCGTAATCTGGAACGCTCCCTGAAGCTCGGCGCCTACATGGACCGTGCGCTGGACGGAGCGCCGCCGCTGCGCGTGGAAGGCGTGTTGCGGCGGACCATTGGCCTCGCTCTGGAGGCGGAAGGTTGTCGCGCCGAACTGGGCGGTCGCTGTGATGTCGTTGCCGGTGACGGCCGGGCGGTCGAGACCGAAGTCGTCGGTTTTTCGGGAGAGCGGCTTTACCTGATGCCCGTGGGCGACATGCGCGGCGTGGTACCCAATGCGCGCGTCATCCCCGTTCCCGGCGGCCCGGAAGTGCATGTCGGAGACGAGCTGCTGGGCAGGGTCCTGGATGGCCGTGGCAGGCCGTTGGATGACGGCGGGCCGCTGACCGGCGGTGTTGCGGTCCCCCTGTTCGGAGAGCCGATCAACCCGCTCAAGCGACAGCCCATCCGCGAGCAGCTGGATGTCGGCGTGCGTTCCATCAACTCGCTGCTCTCGATAGGTCGAGGCCAGCGCATGGGGTTGTTTGCCGGCAGCGGCGTCGGCAAATCGATGCTGCTGGGCATGATGACCCGCAATACGGAGGCCGACGTCGTCGTCGTTGGCCTCGTCGGTGAGCGTGGTCGCGAGGTGCAGGAGTTCATAGAACACTCGCTTGGCGACGAGGGGATGCGCCGGGCTGTTGTCGTTGCGACGCCGGCCGACGATACGCCGCTCAAGCGTCTGCACGGCGCGTGGTTGTGCGCGGCCATTGCCGAGTATTTCCGCGACCGGGGTCAGCACGTGTTGCTGCTCATGGATTCGCTGACGCGATTTGCGCAGGCGCAACGCGAAATTGCGCTGGCGATCGGCGAGCCGCCGGCAACCAAGGGCTATCCGCCGTCCGTGTTTGCGAAGCTGCCACAACTGGTCGAGCGTGCAGGCAACGGCTGCAACGAAAACGGCTCGATTACGGCGATCTATACGGTACTGGCAGAAGGCGACGATCAAAACGATCCGATCGTCGATGCCGCGCGCGCCATCCTCGACGGCCACATCGTTTTGTCCCGCAGCATGGCAGACGCCGGCATCTATCCCGCCGTCGACGTCGAGTCTTCGGTCAGCCGCGCGATGAACCAGGTTGTGCCCGACAGTCAGCAACAGCTGGCTTCCCGGTTCCGGCAGGTTTACGCAACCTACCAGGAGAACCGGGACCTGCTGGCGGTTGGTGCCTACCAGCCCGGAAACAACGCGCAGCTCGACGAGGCCGTTGCGCTGTGGCCGTCGATCGTCGAGTTTCTGCGCCAGCACCACGGTCATGCCGTCGACTCCGAGAACGCCGTGGCGAGCCTGTCGCGCCTGTTCGACGCGTCCGTTCACTTGGCACCGGGAGCAACAGACCCCGGAGCGATAGACCCAGGAGCAATAGGCCCAGGAGCAATAGGCAATGAGCCGGCGTGACCGCGGCGCGCGCTCGCAGAGGATTCAGCGCCTCGTCGACATTGCGGCGGCGGAAGAACGTCGCCTGGCGACCAGCTTTGGCAAGGTCAACGCGGAACTCAGGTCGCAGCAATCGCAACTCGGTGAGCTGCATGCCTACCGTCAGACGTATTCGACGGCCGCTCCGGGAACTGCAGTGTCGCATTCCGCGCACTGGAAGGACTATCAGAACTTCAGAGCGCGGCTCGATCAGGCCTTGTCGGCGCAGCAACAGCTCGTGTCGGATGCCGAGCAGGCTGCGGCAACGGCGCGGCAGATATGGATGCGGCAGAGGCGTCGTCTCGAGTCGCTGAAGAAGGTCCGAGAGCGCTACCTGAGCGACGAACGTCTGCGGAAGGATCGCGCGGAGCAGAAACAGCAGGACGAATCCGGTGCGCATCAGTCGGCTTTTCCCGTTCGCCACGACGGCGCGAAGTAGCGTGAGCCAAGCTGGCACGCAACTTGCTCTAGTTATTCCGTAGTTTCAGGAAACGATCGGGCAACGGGCAGGCGACAGCCGACATTGCCCGTACCCCCGAACGTATTCCTCGCCACCGCGACAAAAGGAATTCCGGATGTTTACACCGCTAAATCTCGGTTTTGACGGATCTTTGCAGCCCGATCAGCGATTTTTGCCGGCTGCCGGCAACGTTTCGAGCGGCAGCAGCCGCACTACGAGCTTTGCCATCTCGCTGGACACGAGTGTCAGGGCACAGACGGCGAGCGGCGAGACTTTGCCGCCCGACGGCGGGACCTTGCCGCCGGCGCTGGATCTCAGTTTGCAGGTTGCTGCCATTGAACAACGACTGTCCGGCGCGCAGCCGGGCGGACACCCTGAGTGGATGCAGCACATGAGGCAGCAGTCTGCGCAACAGTCCGCCCTGACCGCTGCACCTGATGCGGTTGCTGTAGCGGGGCCGGATGACATCAGTGGGCCGGAAGCCCTGGCTGCTGCGCTCGAGTTCATACAATCCGGGGGCCGCGGGCCGGAAAACGCAGTGACCACCGATACTGCGCCGGGCGAGGGCCGGGCCCGCACGCTGCCGGGTGAGGCAGCACCTGTCAGCCTGCCGACTGCCGCAACACCCGATCGTTCGGCTTTGCCGCAGTCCGTACCCGTTGCGTCTCCGGCTCGGCTGACGGACGCTGGTGAGCGCCGCGCGCCCGCCACCCTGTCCGCCGCGCCAACACACCCGGGGACCGTCGCGACACCAGCGGATTCGCTGGAGTCGGTAGTGCTCACCACCGCTGACGACGCCGTGCAGGACTCGCGCGTGGCCGAACTCAGGCTGTCTCAGCTGGCGCCGGACCCGGTGCTCCGACCGGCCGTGGGTACGGGGCCCGCTGTCGATCTCCCGGTCGAGTTACCGGTGTACCGTCCGGCTGCAGCGGCGCTGCCTGAGACCACAGCCGCGGCAGCGACGGAGAGCACGGCCCTGACCGGTGTCGGTTCCGCAGAGAGTGCTCACCGGGCGCCGTCGCGTCCGACTGCATTGCCGCCCATTGCCACGCCCGTCGGGCAATCGGATTGGGGGGAATCGCTGTCCGAGCGTGTGCTCGTCATGACCTCGGGTAAGCTCGGCAACGCAGAAATTCGCCTGACGCCGGCGGAGCTGGGGCCGGTTCGCGTTCAGGTGTCGGTAGACGACGGCACGGCCACGGTCTCTTTCCAGGCAAGCCATGCTGCAACTCGTGACGCGATCGAACAGGCTTTGCCGAGACTCCGCGACATGCTGACCGAAAACGGCCTGAGCCTGGGGCAGGCGAGCGTGGGTGATCAGGGCGTTCACGACGGTAGTCGCGAAGCCACCGACGATCCGACCGGGGCAGGCAGTGCTCTCCCGGATACCGGCGACGAGCCTGTAGCGGAGTTGATCGTCGAGGCCGAAGCCGGAAGAGTCAGTTCTGCTCTGGTCGACACCTTCGCCTGAGCCGGGCCCGTAGCGTCAAATTTCCGTCGCAGCGGCGGGCGGCCTGCGATGCTTTGCGGCGACGACGGTTTTTTGACGCGAGAGTTCGTCCTGCCGCCGCCAACTTCCTGTAACCCGTTGTTTTTTATAACCTAAATCCACTAGCATTCTGTTGGCACGTGGTTTGCATTCCCGTTAGTAGTATTCAAGGGAGCATTCCATGGCTGAAGAACAAACGGAAACCGAAGCGGAAGCGGAAGGCGAAGAGCAGCCGAAGAGCGGCGGACTGGTCAAGAAGCTGATCTTCGCGGGTCTGGGTCTCGTGCTCGTCGCTGTCGGCATTTTCATCGGACCGATGCTGATCGGCGGCGGCGAAGAAGAAGAAATGGCCGAGGGCGAAACGCCCGAGGAAGCCGTGGAGGTGCCCAGCGGGCCCCCGATCTATCAGAGTCTGCACCCGCCGCTGGTCGTGAACCTCCAGAGCGAAGCCGGCGATTCGCATTTCATGCAGATCACGATGGAGGTGATGTCGCGCAACCAGGGCGTCATCAACTCGATCCGTGAGCACACTCCGGTGATCCGCAACAGCCTCATCCTGCTGTACGGCAACGTGATGTACGAGTCGGTCCAGACCCGGGAAGGCAAAGAGGAAATGCTGGCTGACGGCCTCGACGAGATCCGGCGTGTGATGCGGGAGACCACGGGCGAAGGCGAAGACATCGAAGCGCTGTATTTCACGGCGCTGGTCATCCAGTGACACCGACATGACCGATCCGATCATTTCAGACGAGGAAAAGGACGCGCTGCTGGACGGCGTCGAATCCGGGGACGTCGCGGTGCAGGTGGACGGCGAATCCACCGCTGCCGTGGTCAAAGAGTTCGAACTGCCGCCGCGTTCGCGAATCGTTTCCAACAGCTACCCGCGGCTGACCGTGCTGAACCAGCAACTCGGGGTTCGGGCCGGGCGCGAGCTGGAAGGCCTGCTGGGTGCTGAGGTATCGATGCACAGTACGGGCATCGATGTGCTCGCTTTCACCGAGACAGGCGATCTCTCGCAGACCGTCATCCTCGAGTTTACGGCGCCGCCGCTTGGCGGGCCCGCACTCGTCATGCTGGGTGCGTCGCTGCTCGGACAGCTGGTCGAGGCCTTCTTCGGCGGCAGCGTCGACAACCCGCCACACGTGGGCGAAGACGGTTTTTCGGCCGGGGAACTCAAGGTAGCCGAACTCTTCAGCCGCGAACTGCTCGCCGTGCTCGCCGATACCTGGCACTCGTTCGAGCAGCTCACGCCCGAGCTGCACGGCGTTCGGCAAGAGGCTGACGTTGTCGAAATCCTCGATCCCGGCGAAGAACTGCTCGTCTGCAACTTCGACATCGAGTTTCTCGGTGAGCCGCAGTATCTGCGGATCGCATGGCCAAAAACCACGCTGGGTCCGCTGTTACCGGCTCTGGAAGGACAGAAACGTGAGCGCAACCCGGCTGACGATGCACGCTGGAACCAGAGCCTGCGCACGACCGTGACGGATTCCGTCGTGCAGGTGTCGTCCGAGATCGCGAGTGCGGAGCTGAGCCTCCGAGAGATCGTCGATCTCAAACCCGGCGACGTCATTGCGATAGACGATCCGCGCAGCGGACGAATTCTGGCGGCCGACCGCGCCATCATCAAAGGGCGTTTCGGCGTGCACGACGGCTGCTACGCCATGGAAGCGCAAACCTGGATTACCGAGCCCGCAGCGCCGTGATGCTGCAGGTGACAGTCAAACCTCGAGGACAGTAAGGAATGGCAAACGAAACACCGGATAACGGTACGGAAGAAAACGCTCAGGGCGGCGAAGACAATTTCACGCCGGACACGCTCGACAAACCGGCCGACGCATCAGGCGCCGACGTCAATCTCGACCTCGTGCTCGACGTTCCGGTCAGCGTATCGCTACGTGTGGGTTCGACCGAGATCGCCATACGCGATCTGGTCCGCCTCGTCGAGGGTTCGGTGGTCGCGCTCGATCGTGAGGCCGACACGCCGATGGACGTACTCGTCAACGGCACGCTGATTGCGCATGGCGAGATTGTCGTCGTGGACGACCGCTACGGCGTGCGCCTGACGGATGTCGTCAGCCCCGTCGAACGCATCGAGACCTTGAACTGAACAGGGGACGACTCGCATGCAGAGCTCAAGGCTGATTGCCGCAATCCTGGGAGTCATAACGTCGGTCTCGGCGGCCGCTGCGGCGCCCGGCGCGGATCTTCCGACGCCGGGCGGCGGAGAGATCGCCGGTTTCGTCGGCAGCCTGCTCGTCGTGATCGGTTCGATCCTGGCGTTCGGCTGGCTCTACTCACGGTTTCGCCCCGGCATGAATCAGAGCGCCGAGCTGATACGTCTCGTGGCCATGCGGCCCGTCGGACCCAAGGAAAAGTTGCTCGTCGTGGAGGTTGCCGGTGAACAGCTGCTGGTCGGCGTGTCGAGCAACGGCATGCGCACGCTGCATACGCTGTCCGAGCCGATAGAAACAGCGGCTGCCGGGACGACGACGGATTCGCGGTTTGCCGCGCGTCTCAAAGGTCTCCTGAGCGAGGCTTCGAAATGAACTCTGCTGCGCTCAAATACGGTTTGTCGCTAGTGCTGCTGACCGTTGCCGGCAGCGCAGGCGCACAGGAGCAGGCGTTGTCGCTGGCGGCGACGGCTCTGGAGGGGCAGTCGTATTCGCTGAGTCTGCAGATCCTCATCCTGATGACGCTGCTGACGCTCCTGCCGGCGCTGCTGCTGTCGATGAGTGCGTTCGTGCGAATCATCATTGTGCTGTCGATTCTGCGCCAGGCGCTGGGTACGGCGCAGACGCCCCCCAACCAGGTGCTGCTCGGCATTGCGTTGTTCCTGACATTTTTTGTTATGGCGCCCGTTGCCGACGAGATTCGCAGTACCGCGGCACAGCCGTACATCGACGGGCAAATGTCCGCGGAGGCGGCGTTCGATGCAGGCATCAAGCCGTTGCGCACGTTCATGCTGAATCAGACGCGCGACAGCGACATACGGCTGTTTGCCGGTATCGCCGGGCGCGACGATTTTGCGTCACCCGATGAAGTGCCGCTTTCGATCATTATTCCGAGCTTCATGGTCAGCGAACTGAAGACTGCGTTTCAGATCGGGTTTCTGATCTTCATTCCTTTCCTGGTCATCGATCTGGTCGTATCCAGCGTGCTCATGTCGATGGGGATGATGATGTTGTCGCCAATGCTGATCTCACTGCCGTTCAAGATCATGTTGTTCGTCATGGTCGACGGCTGGGCGTTGATTCTCGGCACACTGGCGTCGAGCTTTTTTTCATAAGGACGAGGCAAATCATGACACCCGAAACCGTAACGACCATTGGCCAGCAGGCTCTATGGGTCACGATGCTGATCTCGGCGCCCATGCTCGTATCGGCGCTTGCGGTCGGTCTGCTGGTCGGCATGTTCCAGGCAGCGACCCAGATCAACGAGATGACGATGAGCTTCATTCCCAAGCTGCTGGTGCTGGTGATCGCGATCGTTGCGGCGGGACCGTGGATGCTGAGCGTCATCATCAACTACACGCGAGAACTCGTGTTTTCGATCCCGTCGTTGATTGGCTGACCCGAGCCGGAGAGAGACATGTTGAGGACATACCGTGAACATCGAGATTGCACTGGAGCCGCTGATCAGCTTGCTCGCGACCTATATCTGGCCGTTCGTGAGGATCGGCGCATTCGTGATGGTGATGCCGGTCGTCGGTTCGAGTTTTGTGCCGACGCGCGTACGCCTGCTGATGGCTCTGGCCCTCACGGTCGTGATCGCACCGGTCATTCCGCACTCGGCGCCAACCGACGTGTTGAGTGCGGCGGGTCTGGCAACGGTGGTTCAGGAGATCGCGATCGGCGCCACGATGGGATTCTTAGTGCAGCTTGTCTTCGACGCGATAGCGTTGGGCGGACAGGTGATCGGCATGAGCATGGGTCTCGGTTTCGCCGTGTTTCTGGATCGCGCCCGGGGCGTCAACATACCGGTGCTCGGACAGCTCTTCATGTTGTTGGGGATGCTCGTGTTTCTGTCGCTCGACGGTCATCTTGCGCTGATCAGTCTGCTGGCAGTGAGTTTCACGGCAATGCCGATATCCGAAGCGGGCATGACGGTCGCACTGCTTGGACAGGTGTTGAGCTTCACCGGACAGCTGTTCGTATTCGCGATGAAAATCGCGCTGCCGGCCGTCACGGCCATTCTGATCGTGAATCTGGCGTTCGGCGTCATGAGCCGGGCAGCACCGACTCTGAACCTGTTCGCCATCGGTTTTCCGGTCACGATGTTGTTGGGTTTCGCGGTCATTTTCTTGAGCATGGACGTGCTGATGCTGAACGTCAGGCTGTTTGTTGGCGTGGCCATCGAGGCTGTGTCGGCCTGGCTTGATCTGGGCCGAGTCTGAGGAATGCAGTAGATGGCAGACGAGCCGCAACAGGATCGCACAGAGCAGCCGACACAAAAGCGGCGCGACGATGCGCGCAAGAAAGGCGACGTTCCGCGCTCGCGCGAGCTGACGATGACGGGTGTCATGCTCTCGGGAGCAGCCGCGCTCCTGTTGTTGTCGGGTCCCATGGGCGGGCAGGTCACAGAGGCGTTCCAGCAGGCTCTGTCCGTGGAGCGCGAGTTGTTGTTCGATCCGAGTTATCTTCCTGTCGCGCTGGCCAACCTGGTGTTCGAGATGATGAGCGGGTTGATTCCGCTGGCTGTGATTCTGCTCGCCACGGTGTTCATTTCGGCCGCGTCGATCGGCGGCTGGTCACTGAGTTTCGAGGCGGTGAAGCCGAAGCTCGAGCGGATCAGCCCCGTCAAAGGCGTCAAGCGCATTTTCAGCGCCAACAGTCTCAACGAATTGATCAAGGCGCTGGCAAAGTTTCTCCTCGTCGGTGCCTTTGCCGTGGCCTGGCTCTGGTGGTGTGTGGAGGAGCTGCTGGGGCTCGGCAGCGAGGCCGTGAGTTCGGCAATACCGCACGCACTGCAGCTGTGTGCCATTTCGCTGTTGATCGTGAGTTGCGGACTCATTCTGATCGCGGCAGCAGACGTTCCGTTCCAGCTCTGGCAGTACCAGAAGAAACTCAGAATGACCAAACAACAGGTCAAGGAAGAGCTGAAAGAGACCGAAGGGCGCCCTGAAGTCAAATCCCGCATCCGCCAGTTGCAGCAGCAGGTTGCAACGCGACGCATGATGGAAGAGCTGCCGACCGCGGACGTCGTCATTACGAACCCGACGCACTTTGCGGTTGCACTCAAGTACGACGATACCTCGATGTCCGCGCCGCGCGTCATTGCCAAGGGCAAAGATCTCATTGCAGCCCGAATTCGCGAAGTTGCAGCGGAGCACCGGGTTCCCTTGTTCAGCGCACCGCCCCTCGCACGGGTGCTCTACCGGACGACCGAAATTGGTGAGGAGATACCGGCTCGCCTGTACACGGCCGTTGCCCAGGTGCTGGCGTACCTGCTGCAGCTCGACTCCGTGCGCGCGCCCGGACAAAGGCCGCCCGAGCCACCCGTGCCGGACGTCGACGAGGATGCATTCCAATGAGCGGCACAACAGTGAGGATTAGCTGACCATGGCCGGTTCTAACTCCTACGTTCACGACATCGTCCGCGGCCTGGGCATGCCGCTGCTGCTGGTGGCCGTGCTCGCGATGATGATGGTGCCGCTGCCGCCGCTGGCACTCGACGTGCTGTTTACGTTCAACATTGCACTCTCCGTAGCGATACTGCTGACGACCGTGTACGTTGGCCGGCCGCTGGATTTTGCGGTGTTTCCGACGATCCTGTTGGTCGTCACGCTGCTCCGTCTTGCGCTCAACATTGCGTCGACCCGGGTAGTGCTCCTCAACGGCCACACCGGCACGTCCGCGGCGGGCAAGGTCATCGAGGCTTTCGGCGAGTTCGTTGTCGGCGGCAATTACGCGGTTGGTCTGGTGATCTTCGCCATTCTGGTCATCATCAACTTCGTCGTCGTGACCAAAGGTGCAGGGCGTGTTTCGGAAGTGTCCGCCCGCTTTACGCTGGATGCGATGCCGGGTAAGCAGATGGCGATCGACGCCGACCTCAATGCCGGTATCATCGATCAGGAGCAGGCCAAGGAGCGTCGCCGGGAAATCGGCGAAGAAGCCGACTTCTACGGCTCGATGGACGGTTCCAGCAAGTTTGTGCGCGGCGACGCGATCGCGGGCATTCTGATTCTGTTCATCAATATCATTGGCGGCCTGATCATCGGCACGAGCCAGCACGATCTCAGCCTGTCGTCGGCCGTGCACAACTATACGCTGTTGACCATTGGTGACGGTCTGGTTGCGCAGGTGCCTTCGCTGCTGCTGTCGACGGCCGTCGCGATCATCGTTACGCGCGTCTCCCGCTCGGAAGACATGCGTGCTCAGGTGTTCACGCAGCTGTTCAGTGACCACCGGACCCTGCTGGTGACGGCGCTCGTGATCGGCGCACTGGGTCTGGTCCCCGGTATGCCCAATTTTGCATTTCTGTCGCTCGCGGCCTTGTGCGGCTTCTTCGCCTGGCGGCTGGCGCAGCGCGGCAAGCCGGCGCCGGAACCTGCCGACGCGCAGCCCAAGGACCTGGACGCTGCGCTGCCCGACCTGAGCTGGCAGGACGTGGATCCCGTGGATCTCATTGGCCTTGATGTCGGCTACCGGCTGATACCGCTCGTCGATCGCCAGCGCAATGGTGCGCTGGTCGGGCGTATCAAGGGGGTCCGCAAGAAACTCACCGAGGAACTCGGTTTTCTCGTCTCGCCGGTCCACATACAGGACAACCTGGATCTGTCTCCGAACAGCTACCGCATCTCTCTGGCCGGCGTCGCCATTGGCGAGGGGGAAGTGCAGGTCGACAAGGACCTTGCGATCAATCCGGGGCAGGTGTTCGGCAAGATCGACGGTCTGGAAACCCGCGACCCGGCGTTTGGACTCGAGGCTTACTGGATCGATTCGACGCAGCGCGAGGAGGCCCAAATGCTGGGCTACACGGTGGTCGATCCGGCGACCGTCGTGGCGACGCACTTGTCGCAGCTGTTGACCAGCAATGCGCACGAGTTGCTCGGCCACGAGGAAACCCAGCAGCTCCTCGACCGGCTGGCGGCCGGCTCGCCCAAGCTCGTCGAGGAACTCACACCGAAGCTGCTGCCCGTGAGCGTCATTACACGCGTGCTGCAGAACCTCCTGGAGGAGGGCATCCCCGTACGCAACATTCGCAAGATCGCCGAAACTCTGGCGGAGCACGGTACCAGGAGTCAGGAACCCGACACCCTGAGCGCCGCCGTGCGAGTCGCTCTGGGCCGCTCGATCGTCCAGAACGTAGCAGGGACGCGGCCTGAGCTGCCGGTCATGACCCTGGAGCCAGAGTTGGAACGAATCTTGAATGATAGTGCTCAGGAGAGCGGCAACGTCGGATTGGAGCCCAACATGATGGAAAGACTGCACGAAAGCCTGAAGGAACGAGCGCAGGCGCAGGAGATCGCCGGAGAACCGGCGGTGCTGCTGGTTGCGCCGGCCGTGCGGCCATGGATGTCGCGGATGATGAAAGGCATACGCAATCTGCACGTGCTGGCCTACAACGAAGTGCCGGACGACAAACGAATACAGATGGTTGCTGCGGTGAGTGCCGCGGGGACCGCCTGAAGAAGGGCGAAGAGGTTGGTGTAGCGGCGGAGGCCGCGGAAGAACCCGGAGCGAACAGAGTTGAGGAACGAGAGTGAAAATCAAACGTTACCTGGATAAGGACATGCGCAACGTGCTGCGACGCGTCCGTGAGGACCAGGGTCCCGACGCGGTCATTCTCTCCAATCGTCGTATCGACGAGGGGATTGAGGTGATAGCCGCCGTGGACTACGACGAGGCGCTGGTCCGCCACGCGATGGGTGCGCCGGCAAAAGAGGAAGCGGTGATCAGCAGCGACGTCCTCGCCGGTCTCGCCGAGGACGACGCACCCGAGGCCCCCGCGGCCGAGGTCATCAGTGCCAATCTCGTACAGGGTCAGGCAGAGCCGGAGCCCGAAGCGGCGCCTGCCGCTGCCGCCGATCCGGAGCCGGGTAACCCGCAAACGTCCGACACGGGCCTCGATAGCCGCCTCTACGAAGACCAGCAACTGCTGCTCGACGGCGTGCGCGAGGAGATGGCTGTGCTGCGGGGCATGATTGCATCGCAGCTTTCGGGCATGTCCTGGCAGGCGACGACCGAACGCGACCCGATGCGTGCACAGATATTGCGTAACTTCGCGCGCCTCGGGCTGTCGCCGGACACTGCGCAGATGTTGCTCAATCGTCTGGGCCCCATAGAAGACCTGAAACGTCTGTGGCAGGAACCGCTGATGGAACTGGCACGCTCGATCCCGGTTGCCCACAACACCTTGCTCGAGGAAGGCGGCGTCTACGCGCTGCTCGGGCCAACCGGCGTCGGCAAGACGACGACGATCGCAAAGCTGGCAGCCCGTTTCGCCATGCGTCACGGCGCGGATCAGATTGCGCTGGTGTCGGCGGATGCTTACCGCATCGGTGCACGCGAGCACCTGACGGCTTTCGCCAACATCATTGGCGCCAAGGTGTACTCCGCGAGTAACAGCGACGAGCTTCGCGACACGCTGACGAGACTCGGACACTACCGGCTCGTGCTGATCGATACCGAAGGCCGCAGCCAGCGCGATCGCGACCTTGCCAATCGGCTCGCTGCGTGGGGCGATCACAAAAATCGCGTGCGCTACTACCTGACCTTGAGCGCCGCAACCCAGGAAGCGGCGCTGGACGAAATCGTAAGCAGTTTTCGACAGGTGCCCCTGGAGGGCGCCGTCGTAACGAAGATCGACGAGGCCGCGCAGCTCGGCTGTGTGCTGAGTGCACTGATTCGTCATGACCTGCCCGCCGCGTGGTTGTCCGACGGCCAACGGATTCCCGAGGACATGCATTCCGCGACCCGCAAGCGAATGTGGTTGGTCAACCAGGCGGTCGATTGCCTCGAGGCTGCCGGGCCGGAGATCGGCGACGCCGCACTGGCGGAATTCAACAGCAAGATGAGCGTTGCCAATGGATAGGCCTACACAAGCCGAAGGGCTCAGGAAGATGACTGCAGTACCCAAAGTGATTGCCGTTTGCAGCGGTAAGGGCGGGGTCGGAAAGACCAACGTTGCGGCCAACCTTGCGGTTGCGCTGGCGCGGCAGGGTCTGGACACCCTGTTGCTGGATGCGGACTTGAGCCTTGCCAACGTGGATGTGCTGCTTGGTCTGCAGCCGCGCCGTAACCTGTCGCATCTCGTTGCCGGCGAAGCCGACATCGATGCGTGCCTGCTCGAAGGTCCGGGTGGGCTCAAGGTTGTGCCGGCCAGCTCGGGGAACTTCGACATGACGGCGCTCACGTCGACTGAACGAGCAGCCATCGTGCAGTCCTTCAGCGCGCTGCCGGAGTCGCCCGAACTGCTGCTCGTGGACACGGCCTCGGGTATCTCGCCCGGCGTCGCTCAGTTCGTTGCCGCTGCCCAGCGCGCGCTGGTTGTCGTCTGTGACGAGCCGGCATCGATTACCGATTCTTATGCGCTGCTCAAGGTCTTCAGTCAGCACTACGGCATACGCCGCTTCGATATCGTGACGAACCGCAGCCGGACCCGCCGTGGCGGTGCTCGTTTGTTCGAAAAACTCAACCGTGTGGCCGATCGGTATCTCGACGTTGTGCTGAGTCATGCAGGAGATGTGGCCGAAGATCCCTATCTCGTGAAGGCGGTACAGCAGCAGCGCGCCGTGGTCGACGTCTTCCCCGGCAGCCCGGCCAGTCAGAATTTTCTTGCGCTCGCCGAGCGGGTGCGTTCATGGCCCGTGCCCGCAGCTGCCAGCGGAGGTATCGAGTTTTTCCTCGAACGCCTCGTTGCGAACAGGGCACTGCCGGCGGAGCGTGTAGCATGAATTCCTACTCGACCGCAGCACGTAGTACCCATCTCGCGTCGCACGACGAGCTGATCATCGAGAATGTGGCGCTGGTCAAACGCATTGCGCAACATCTTGCGGCACGTTTACCGTCGTCGGTCGACATCGACGATCTGATGCAGGCCGGCATGGTCGGCTTGCTCGAAGCCGCAGGCAACTTCGATGCCGGGCGCGGTGCAAGCTTCGAAACCTACGCGGGCATCCGCATTCGCGGCGCGATGCTCGACGATATTCGCAAGCACGACTGGACGCCCCGTTCCGTACATCACAAGTATCGTCAGGTCGCCGAGGCGATCAACGCGATCGAACACGAAACGGCGCAGCCTGCGCAACCCGCCGACGTGGCAAGCCGGCTGGAGATTTCGCTTGACGAATACCACCGCATTCTTGCCGACAGCGCGAGTAGCCGACTGTTCAGCCTGGAAGAGACCATCGAGGAGCCGGGTGGCCGCCCGCCGCCGAGTTCCGCGACGAGAACACCGGAACAGGAACTCGACCGGACACAGTTCAAGGGCCGGCTCGCAGCGGCCATAGAGGCGCTGCCCGAGCGCGAACGACTGGTGTTGTCCCTGTACTACGAGCAGGAACTCAATCTGAAAGAGATAGGTGCCGTCCTCGAGGTTACCGAGTCGCGTATATGCCAGATTCACGGTCAGGCGGTTACTCGTCTGCGAGCGGCCATGCAGCGTACCGACGGGGCAGAGAGTCATGGCTGATTTCATTTCCAGAATTGGCGGCGTCGGGCCCGGTTACCCGATACGGCCGCCGAAACGCCCGCAGACGGACGACGATCCCCGGGAGCAGAGAAAGCGGCCGCAGAAGAAGGCGCCCGACGATGGCGACGATGCGGCTGGGGAATCGGTTGACGACGGTTCCACGAGTAAACACATAGACGAGCGAGTGTAATGATTATCGAGATTTCCACCGTGAGCCTACTGCTGCTGCTTGCGAACGCTGCGCTACTTGCGGTTGCCACCGTAGCGCTGCTGCGCTTCCGGCGTGAGGCGCGTATTCAACGTGAGTTCTGGCAAAGCCCGACGGGTGCTGCACTCGCCGGAGAACCCGCCGCCAACGTGCAGGGTCGCGGGTCGGCGAGCGAACGCCGCAACTACGCCCAGTCCGTCATGCGCCTCGAGCGGCAGATGCTGCTGTTGCGCAAGGACTTCCATCGCAGCCTGGCCAGCGCGCCGGATGCCGGAAGCGAGACACGGACCGCTGCGGTCCTGCCTTTCGAGAACGCTGCGCGGATGGCGAAACACGGTGCCAGCGTAGACGAGCTTTCCGCACGCTGCGGCCTCAGCACCGAGGAAGCCCGCTTGATGTTGAAGCTTCATCGCAGTTCATCCACACGTCACTAGAGCGATTCAGCATGAGTAACAACGAACAATTTCGATTTGTGAGTCTCCTGGCACTGGAGCTGGAGAACGGCGACATAGCGCTGCCGTCGCTGCCCGACGTCGTGCTGAAGATACGTAAACTGCTGGAGGACGATTCCTGCAGCTTCGAGCAGGTCAGCCAGGCCATCAGCGTCGATCCCGTACTCGTGTCGCGACTCGTCGTGTTTGCGAATTCCGCCTACTACAACCGCGCCAACATAAAAACCGAAACCCTGGAAGCGGCCATCAGCCGGCTCGGCCTCGAGGTCGTTCGCAATACGGCAATGTCGCTGACGATGAAGCAGCTGTATGCATCGGAGAAGCACAGCCACGCGGAGAAATACCTGCGTGCCGTGTGGGCGAAGGGCATGAAGCTCTCCTGCATGGCGTTTGCCGTCGCGCGTCGCTGCAGCAAGCTGAATCACGAGACGGCATTTCTCTGCGGCCTGATGAACGAGGTGGGTAAGCTCTACATCATCACGAAAGCAGAAGAATTTCCCGAGTTCATGGGCGACAAGTCGGGTTTCGAGTCAGTGCTCGAGGAGTGGAACGCGCAGGTCTCGAAAAGCATCATCGAGTCCTGGGGGTTCAGCGAGGAAATGGCCAAGTCGGCCGATCCCGAACACTACCTCGATCCGGATCCGGCGACCGAGCCGGGCCTCGTCGACATCGTTACGGTTGCCCGTTACCTGCTCGACGCCCAGGAGGAGGGGCTCGAGGCCTTGTTCGACGAAGATCCGTCGTTCGCGCGCCTGCGGGTTGGTGCGGGCGACGTGCCGGACGTCATGGGCGAGTACCGCGACAAGCTTCAGAACATGCAGCAGTCGCTGGTCTGAGCCCGGCCGCGACAAACCGTTTCGAGACCGCCTCTAGTCTTGCGTCTGCCCTTGCTCGAGCTGCAGCCGACGCATACGCAGCGTCTCGCTCTCCCGATTGAACATGTGCTGGATCAGCGTCTCGCGCATGGCGGGCTGCATGGCATGAAACTCGACGGCCACGCCGTGCGGTAGCGGCGAGTCGCCGCCGGAGGGTGAGTCGGCCTGGCGGATGACCGTACAGAAAGTCTCGATGAAACGGTTGTCGGTTTCGAAGAGCATCCTCAAGTGCAGTTTGCTGCCGACCGCAATGGGCTGTTCAACACCGAAGGACATACCGTCGGCACCAATTTCGCAGGTCTGCGGCGGGTCCTGTGTAAGGGCGGTGCGTGTCCGTCTCAGAGAGGGCAGCTGCTCGATCGCAAGGTTGATCTTGTCGTTCAGGATGACGAGACAGCGGCCGACCTTCTCGTGTTCGGCGCCCAGCATGTACATTGCCTCGGAAAGCCGCGCTTCGAGATCGGCCAGTCGCGACGGGGCGCCGTCGTCGATACCCATCCTGAGTTTGCGCCGCTCGAGTCCTTCGGCGAACTCCTCTTCCGTCAGTGCTTCGTACTTGAGGAATATGGTTTCGCTGATTCGAAACGACCGTCTGTTTTCCTGATCACTCATGGCGTATTTCCTTCCGACGGATCGAGCGCCCGCACGATATTGTTCCGATCGGTGATACTCATTTGGCGGATCTTGTCGATCTCGTTGCCGCGAACGATCGTAATGTCGACCCGGCGATTCTTCGCGCGGCCTTCGGGTGTGTCGTTGTCGGCGCGTGGCTGCGTGTCGGCATGGCCCGTTACGGTCACTTTTTCGGCATCGATCGTCGAGACCTCCAGGAGTTCGTGAGCAACCGATACGGCGCGCGACGTGGAAAGGTCCCAGTTCGACCGAAACCGGCTGTTGGATATCGGTATGTTGTCCGTGTGTCCGGAGATCGTCACGTCGCCGCTGGCGTTGTCGATCAGGCCGCTGATCTTGGTCAGCACCGGCATGAATTCGCCACGGACGTCCGCGTAACCCGAATCGAACGACGCCTTTTCCATGATGTGAACGATGACCCTCATGCCTTCGGTCTGTATCGAAACGCTACCCGCCTCGATTTCCTCCCGCAGGGCGATCCGCAGTCGGCGTGCGTGATCCCGGGTTTCCTTGATCTCCTTGATCTCGCGGTCCAGCGCGTCGAGGGTGTTGCGATTGGAGTCGATCGTAAACTGCCGAACGGTGTTGATCGGCGTCGGTTCCGGCTTGCCCGGGCTGAATTCCTGGGCAATGAGGCTGGTTCCTTTCGGAATCGTCTTGACCTCAACCTCCGACTGTACGCCAAACGCTTCTTTCATCGAGCCGGAAAGCTGCTTGAATTTGGCGACATCCATTTCGGAGAACGCGAGCAGCAGGACGAAGAAGCACATGAGCAGGGTCATGAGATCGGCAAAGGTCATGACCCAGGCGGGTACGCCCTTTTTTTCCTCTTTTTGCGGTGCGGCTTCCAATAGTCAGCGATGAAGCTACGCCTCTTCATCGCCCTCCTCTTTGCGTTTGGAGCGGGGCAGGTAAGCCTCCAGCATGTTCTCGATGACGCGCGGGTTCTGGCCGCTTTGTATGCTCAGGAGCGCATCGATGATCAGCGATTTGCGGGTGTTCTCTTCGCGGCTGCGCAGTGCGAGTTTGTCGGCAATGGGCAGCGCAAACATGTTTGCGAGGATGGCGCCGTACAGGGTTGTCAGCAGGGCGACGGCCATGGCCGGACCAATCTGTTTCGGGTCGTCCATGTTGGAGAGCATTTGCACGAGTCCAATGAGCGTACCGATCATGCCCATTGCCGGGCCGACGTCGCCGATCGCCTTGAAGATGTCCTGGCCGTCGCCGTGCCGCTTGAGCGTCTGGTTGAGGTCTTTGAGCAGCATTGCACGCACGGTTTCCGCCGGGTGACCGTCGATGAGCAGTCCAAGCCCTTCCTTCATGAAATCGTCGGCGATCTCGCGATCTTCCAGCGCCAGCAATCCGCCCTGGCGGGCCGTCTTCGCGAGGTCGACGGCCTCTTCGATGAGTTCCGCAGGTTGGCTGGGCTTGTAGAGAAAAGCTTTGACGGCGATCGACGCCGCGCTCAGGAACTGACCGAGGCTGAACTTCATCATCGTGACCATTACGGTACCGCACAGCACGACGAGCAGGGAGGGCGTGTTGACGAACGTGCCGGCGGAACCGCCCAGCACAATAGCCGTCATGACAATACCGAACGCACCAATGAGCCCGATAAGGGTAGCCAGATCCAAAGTGAGCTCCTCCGTAATGCTCTGAGGCAGTCCTCGCCTCTCTTATTGATATCGGCAGTCGAAGGCCGGGCTTTAACGGTGCAGCACCCGAATTCATTCAGTGCAAACGGCGCTCGGGGAGCCGTGTCGGAAGGGTTTCCGACGACGGCTGGAAAGCGTGTGCTCAGTCCTCGTCCGTTTCCTCGTAGGCGAGGAACGCCGCTTGATTGCGGCCGTTTCTTTTTGCCTGATACAGCGCTTTGTCCGCGCGGTGCATCAGCGATTTGACGGTATCGTTCGAGTGGATCTCGGTGTAACCGACCGAACAGGAAATCCGGGTATCCTCCGACGCATAGGGAATGCGTACTTCAGTCACGGATTTGAGGAAGCGCTCGAGCAGACCGACACAGTTGGCTGCCGTCGTATCGTTCAGTATTACGGCGAACTCGTCCCCGCCGAACCGGGCAACCAGATCGCTCTTGCGGATGAACGACCTTGCGAGCGCTTCGCCAATGCCGCGCAGGACCTCGTCGCCTGCGGCATGGCCGAAGGTGTCGTTGACTTCCTTGAACTTGTCGATGTCGATCATCATGACCGTCACGGGCTGATTCAGGATGAAATGCATGTTTAGGCTTTGGCTGATTGCCGAGTCGAACGCCCCGCGGTTGTATGCGTCGGTAAGCGCATCGCGCTTCATTTCCTCGCGCGCGGCGACCAGGTCCTGGCGCAGGCTCGACATGCGGTTGTTCAGTTCGTCGAGCTCCCGCTCGTAAGCTTTGCGCTGTTCGTCGAAGGTGTCGGTCACGCTGCGTATGGTTTGCGTCAGCGCCTTGCGGATCTCGGGCAGTACACCGGTGCCGACCGCGTCTTCGATCGTGTTCAGGCTTCGCTTGACCGAAATCTCCGTGTCGTGATCGCGTTCGCCAATGTTTCGAAGGCCCGAAACGAGATCTTCGACCACGCCGCGATAGTCGTGCAGCCGTTCGGTAACGAATTCGTTTTCCGCTTTGCGTCGGTCGGCAAAGAAACGGCGAACCCGCGCCCATTCGCGGTTGCCGTCGGCCGATGCGGGGATGTCGAACGATGGCACACCGGCGCCGTTCTCGACGTGCGCGGCAAATTCGGAGCACATCTCGGGGAAAATGCCCGGGTCGATATCGTTTTCGAGCGGGAAAGACTCCTTGCCCATGACCTGCAGGACGTTGCTCAGCGTGTCGAGCGCGCCGTCCGCAATTGAGGTTGCTGTGTTCGATTCGGTTTTACTGTTTTTGGGGTTCTTACCTTGGTTGGCGCCGTTACCCATAATTTTTGCAACAAGTGACATGTATTTCTTTCCGCATGTATCTGCTCACGGTGCCCTTCGCCGTGGCGAGGACTGTTCTCAGGTTGGGTATCGGCGCCAAACGTTGGAACTTTAGGCAACCCGAACACCTTGAATCCCAGCGTTCATGCGGTTCCGTGCGCGTAGCAAGACCGAAAATAAGATAAATGACCCATATATGGGTACGCTATTTTGGCGATTTGGCCGTGTCGAAGCCCAAAACTATATTGGAATCAAGGAAGAAGGAGTTTTTGCGGCCGGGCGAATCGAAGGCTGCGGGGCGGTTTCTAGGGAGCGAAAATGATACTTGTCGTCGAGCGCGAGATGGCTGCCGCCAGTCGCCTCAAGGCCATGATTGAGTTCTTTGATTCTCCGCGGGTTGTGACCGCACAGCCCGACAGCTGGCGTCGTGAAATCGACCGAGACGCCGCGTCCGGCCGGAGGCTCGACGCCGTGTTTCTGGGCACCGATCTCGAGGACAGCGAGATCGACGAAGTGCTGGAGGCCGTCGGGCAGATAGATCCCAACGTGTCCATTGTGCTGATGGACGAGGGTGAGTTGCCTTGAGCAGTAGCGGGTTGAGGGAGCGTTTCCCGTGGGCGCGGGTTCATCGCCTGGCCTCGCCGGTGAGCTTCGACATGCTGAGCGCCGTGCTGGAGGAAATCACGGCTGCACGAACGACGATGCGCAGAGACTCGAGGCTTACCGAGTCGAGTCGGCTCATCGGCGCGAGTGGCGATATCCAGTTGATCTGCGGATTGATCGACAAGGTGGCACCGTCGCCCGCGACCGTACTGGTCACAGGGGAATCCGGCACCGGCAAGGAAGTCATTGCACGCCGAATCCACGAGTTGTCCGGCCGGAAGGGGCCGTTCGTGGCCGTCAACTGCGGCGCAATACCGGACAATCTTCTCGAGAGTGAGCTGTTCGGCCACGAAAAGGGTGCGTTTACGGGGGCCGACAAGGCAAGGCCCGGTCGTTTCGAGCAGGCGAGTGGTGGGACCTTCTTTCTCGACGAAATCGGCGACATGCCCTCGGTGATGCAGGTCAAACTGCTCCGGGTGCTCGAAGAGAGAGTGGTCGAGCGGGTGGGCGGCAACCGCAGTATTCCCGTCGACATACGGCTGGTCGCAGCGACACATCGCGATTTGCCCGCCCGCATCGAGTCGGGTGAGTTTCGTGAGGACCTTTACTATCGTCTGAGCGTTTTCCCGATCGACGTGCCGCCTTTGCGCGAGCGGCCCGATGACGTCCTGCCCCTGATCAACGAGTTCAGCCGACGTCTGCGGGAGGCCGGGCTCGGCAGCCTGCAGTTTACGGCCCAGGCCATCGAGTCCCTGGAACGGTACGACTGGCCGGGCAACGTCCGCGAACTCGTCAATCTCATCGAAAGACTGGCGGTAACCAATCCGAACGGCGTCGTCGATCGAAGCGATCTGCCCGCATCGATTGCGGAGTCCGTCGGCGACGACCAGGACAGCAGCGTAGAGGTGGTCGATGCAGCGCTCGGCATGCGCGCCGGAGACATGGCCGTGAATCTGCCGGCCGGCGGGATAGACCTCAAGCGCTACCTGGCGAGCATCGAGAAGCGCCTGATCGACAAGGCGTTGCGAGAGTCGGACGGTGTTGTGCAGCATGCGGCAAAGAAACTGGGCATGGGGCGGACAACCCTGGTCGAAAAAATCCGCCGCATGCAGGAAGCCAGCGAAACGCACTAAGCGCCGGCTGTCGGCATCCCGGGGCTTCCACACCCGCCCAACGACACGCGTTTCGAGGTTCTACAGCCGTCCCTGGCGCATCGTTCAGCGCGTTTCGAATGCCCGTCTCCCGCATTCACCCGGCACCGACCCGTGCCGAAACACCCTGTCAACGTAACGATCATCGTGCCGCGGCCGGCATGGCCTCCGGCTAAAGAAATTTCCTCCGAGGGCGACAACCGGGGTATCAGCGGACGGTTTGTGACCGCCCGTTTCTACGAAATTCAACAGACAAGGTTTACCCATGCTCGACGCCCCCGCCTCACTGCTGCCTCCGGGTTTTGACGGCAATGCGAGGTCGCATTTTCTGCGGCGACCGCTGCGCCGGCGCTTGAAACGGATTGCAGCTGTCGTTGCGGCTGCGTCGTTCTTGTCCGGTTGCGCCGGACCATTGACCGTCGGGTTGTCGAAAGGGCATGTCGTCGACGAACCTCAGGCGCTCTCTCCGTCGCCGGAGCTGGTACCGCCCGCACCTGAGGTGCCGGCGCCCAGCGCACCCGAGCCGGTGGCGACTTATACGGTTGTCGTCAAACAGGTGCCGGTCGTCGATCTGTTGTTCTCCCTCGCGACGGATGCGGGCCTGGACCTCGATCTGGAGGCGGACTCGAACGCCGTCGTGACGATCAACGCGGTCGAGCGGCCGCTGCAGGAAATCCTCGCGCGGGTAACGACGCAGGCGGGATTGCGCTATCGCCTGCGCGGCAACAATCTGCTCGTCGAAGAGGACGAGCCGTACTGGAAAAACTACAGCGTCGACTACGTCAACATCAGCCGCAACAGCGAAGGCGAGGTCGGCGTCGCAACGCAGATTGCGACGACCGGAGGGACGGTCGGTGAAGAACTCGGCGGCCAGCAGGGAGATCAGAACGGCAATCTCTCGAAGACCACGGTTCGCAACAAGTCGGAAAACGATTTCTGGGCCGCGCTGGAGCAGGGTTTGCTTGCGGCGGTTGCCGACATGAGCGGCGACTCTTCGGAAGACCGTGCCGAGGCGCAGGACCCTGTCATCGTCAACGCGATGGCCGGCATCGTCACCGTGTACGGTAATCAGACCGAGCATCTGCAGGTCAGCCGTTACCTCGACAGGCTCATGGCGAACTCGCGGCGCCAGGTGCTTATCGAAATGACGATTGTCGAAGTCGAACTCAGCGACAACTATCAGGCGGGTGTCGACTGGTCGAGGCTGGTTGCGGAAGGCAGCGACGGTCTCAGCGTGCGCTCGCAGCTCCTGGGGCCCAACCTGCAAACGCCGCCGGCGTTTGCTATCGACTACACGGATACCGATTCCTCCGGCGACGTGCTGCAGACGTCGGTTCGCCTGCTGCAACAGTTCGGCGACACGCGGGTCCTGTCGAGCCCGAAAATAATGGCGCTCAACAACCAGACGGCCATCCTCAAGGTCGTCAACGAAACGGTCTACTTCAATATCGAACTCGACATCCGGGACGCAACTGCGGATATCCCTGAACGGCGTACGTTTACGACCGAGATCAACACGGTGCCGGTGGGTCTGGTCATGAGCGTAACGCCACAGATCAGCAACAACGGTTACGTCAGTCTCAACATCCGTCCGACGATCAGCCGGATTACGGGCTTCGCCGTAGACCCTGCGCCGCGGCTTGCCGGCGTCGAGTTCGACAATCTGATTCCGCAGATACAGGTGCGCGAGATCGAGTCTCTGCTGCAGGTGCTGGACGGCAGGACGATCGTTCTCGGCGGCCTGATGCAGAACGAAAAGGAAAGCAAGAAGGATGGCGTGCCGGGGCTTTCGAGGCTGCCCGGCGTGGGCAGGTTGTTCAGCTACAACCGCGACGATCTGGTGAAGACCGAACTCGTGATCTTCCTCAAGCCTACGATCGTCGAGGGTGCAACATCGCCCGCCGGCGCACCGCGTCTGTCCGACTACTACGACATCTCCGACGTTAGCGGGACCGTCAGCAACGTAGATTATCGCTAGGAGTCGCTGTGAAAAGTCTGCTGGTCGACGCACTCAGACAACTCGAAGACGGCGACGACAAGAGCCGTCCTTCCGAAACTGCTGCAACGGCGGAGCAGGACGCAGCGCGGCTCGAACTCGAGCCCGACGCCGCGCGGGACGTCTCCGAAGGCGCTGGCGATGCTGCCGCAGTCGAGGGGGCAGCCGACGAGGGCAGTGTGGGCATGGATCTCACGCTGGAACTGGCTCTGCAGCCCGACGTGAATGCAACCACGGTCAGTGGCGACGATGCGAATCCGCTGGGCCGTACCCTCGTATCGACAAAAGCCGCCAACGAGGGTGCCGGCGTGGCAGCCAACCGGCGCCTTGCACAGTCCCTGCTCGGACAGCCGACCGGAGAGGGCAGCGGCTTCAGCGCCGACACGGCTCGTCTGCAGCGGATGGCTCGCTTCACGCCCCTGTTGTGTCTGCTGGCCGGACTCTTCTCGACGGTGGTTTATCTCGCATACGCCCACGTGCTCGACGCGAAGACGACGTTCGGTGTACTGCCGGGTTTGCCGGAACAGCGGACAACGGCGGACGCAGGCAGCTTCGGCAGAGCGTTCGAGCTGCCGGGCGCCGTGGTGCCCGAACGCGCTGTGCGCCCGGCGCCGGCTGGTGTTACGGCCGACAGCGTGCCGGCCGGGACCGAAGCTGCGATTCGCCCGCCACAGGGAACGGCGGCAGAGCGGCAGGTTGCCGTGCAGGCCGATCCAGGGTTTGCGATTGCAAACCGCGCGTACGCCGCGTGGCGCGAAGGCAATGCGGCGAAGGCCGAGGACCTGTATCGCGAAGCGCTTCGCGTATCGCCGAATCAGCCCGATGCGTTGCTGGGTCTGGCCGCCGTGTTGTCCAGGCAAGGACGTGTCGACGAAGCGGAGAGCCTTTACGCAACGCTCCTGTCGGTGAATCCGGACCATCCGGCAACTGCAGAAGCGCTGCTGTCGACCGTGGCCGCCGGCGCACTTGGTGCAGAGGAACTCGTTGCGCTGAGCGCGCGGTATCCCAGCTCGCCGGAGTTGAGTTTCGCACTCGGCCGGCGTCTGGCAGCCATGGGGTCCTGGCCCGAGGCACGTATCCTGTTTGAGTCGGCGTTCGATAAGGCGCCGCAGCGCGCCGAATACGCGTTTAATACTGCGGTTGCTCACGACCGCATTGGCCGCTATCGGCAGGCCGCGGGCTTCTACTCGCGGGCACTCGAACTCGACACGCGCGGCTCGGCCCCGTACAGAACGGAGGCGTCCCGTCGACTGGCCGAACTCTCGGCAATGACGGGGTACACACCATGACGACGGTAACCTTGCGCACATTGACAAGCAGCGAGCAAAGCCTGCCGCTCGGCGAGCGCCTCATACGGGCAGGGCTCATTACCGACGACCAGCTGCAGGTTGCGCTGACCGAGCAAGCGAGAAGCGATGAGCCGCTGGGCAGGATTCTCGTCAAACTCGGGTTGATCTCGGAGGGCATGTTGCGCGATACGCTTGGCGAATCGCTGGGGCATGACGCGATCGATTTGTCGTCCGTGATACCGGATCCCGATGCGCTGCAAATGGTGCCGAAGAATATTGCGCGCCGCTACAGCATGCTGCCGATCAACTTCGACAAGAACGAAAAAGTCCTCACGCTGGCCATGGCCGACACCTACAACGTCGTTGCGATGGACCAGGTGGCGGCCCTGCTCGGCAGCGGTGTCGGTATCGAAACGCTCGTCGCGGGTGAGGCGGAAATCGAATCGGCCATCGAACAGTTCTACGAGTTCGAGCTGTCGATACAGGGAATCCTGCACGAAATCGATACCGGGGAGGTGGATCAACTCAATCTGGCTGTCGAAAACGAGGAATACAACCATCCGCTCGTGCGGCTCGTCGACGCCATCCTGGCCGATGCCGTCAAACGTGACGCGTCGGATATTCACCTCGAGCCCGAGGGCGGATTCCTGCGTGTCCGTTACCGTGTGGACGGCGTGCTTCGACAGGTAATGGCGCTGCATCGCAGCTACTGGCCCGGGATGGTCGTACGCCTCAAGGTCATGGCGCGAATGAACATTGCGGAAACCCGTGCGCCGCAGGACGGCAGAATCTCACTGACGCTTGCGGGCAGGCCCATCGATTTTCGCGTTGCCTGCCAGCAGACGACACACGGCGAGAACTTCGTGCTTCGCGTGCTCGACCGAAAAAAAGGCATCGTGCCGCTCGAAAAACTGAATCTCGTCAAGGAGACGCTCAGCACGCTGCAGGTGATGATGGCGAGGCCCGAAGGTCTCATTCTGGTCACGGGCCCGACCGGTAGCGGCAAGACGACCACCCTGTATTCGATGCTGAACTACCGCAACGACGAGTCCGTGAACATCATGACGCTCGAGGATCCCGTCGAGTACCCGATGAGCATGATTCGGCAAACCTCGCTCAACGAAGCGGCGAAACTCGATTTTGCCAACGGTATCCGCTCGATGATGCGGCAGGATCCGGACATCATTCTAGTCGGCGAGATTCGTGACGAGGACACGGCCGAAATGGCGTTTCGTGCGGCAATGACGGGACATCAGGTGTTTTCCACACTGCACACGAACTCGGCGCTGGGCGCGATCCCGCGGCTGATCGATATTGGCGTCAAGCCGCACATCATGGCGGGCAACATTATCGGTATCGTCGCGCAGCGGCTCGTGCGCAAGCTGTGTCGGCACTGCAAGCAGGCGTATGCGCCCGACGAGACCGAACGGCGGCTTCTTGGTATCGATAGCGCCAAACCCATACTGCTGTACCGCGATCAGGGCTGCGAGGCCTGCAATTTCTTCGGCTACAAGGGTCGGGTGGCCGTCGTCGAGGTGCTGAAGATGAATCGCGAGCTCGACGAGCTGATTGCACGCGGCGCGACCCGCCGACAGCTCAACGAGGCCGCTATCGAAACGGGCTACCGGGATCTTGCGGAAGACGGCACACGGCACGTCCTGTCCGGGACCACCAGTCTTTCCGAGATCTCGCGGGTCGTCGATCTGACCGCGAGAGTAGGGTAGCAGCGTGCCGAGCTTCAGCTATCGGGCAGTGGATGCCGCCGGCAACATCGTTCGCGGCGATCTCGAGGCTGCGAGTGAACGGGCACTGGAGACGCAGCTCCGCCAGTCCGGCGCAGAGCTGCTGCGCGCGGTGGAGTGCCGCGGCAAACGCTTCAGGCGGCATGGCCGCCTGCGCCGCAAGGACCTGATCGGTTTCTGTTTTCACATGGAGCAAATGACCCGGGCCGGGCTGCCGATTCTCGACGCGCTATCCGATCTTCGCGACAGCACGGAACACCCGATGTTCAAGGAGGTTCTGGCCAGCCTGATCGCATCCGTGGAGACCGGACATACGCTGTCCCAGGCGATGTCGGAGTTCCCGGCCATCTTCGACGACGTATTCGTCAGCCTGGTGGCCGTCGGCGAGGAGTCCGGAGAACTGTCCGAGGTGCTGCTCAGGCTCACCGAATCGCTCAAATGGCAGGACGAACTCGTCTCCAAGGCCAAGACCCTGGTCATCTATCCCGCGTTTGTCGGTACGGTTGTCCTCGGCGTCATGCTGTTCATGATGCTGTACGTGGTTCCGCAAATGGTCGACTTCATGCGCGAGATGGGCGAGAGCCTGCCGCTGCACACGAGGGCGCTGATCGCTTTCTCGGGTTTCCTGACGGCCCACTGGTGGTGGGTACTGCCCGCGATACCGATGCCGTTTGTACTGCTGAAGCTGGGTGCGCGCAACAGCCCGGTGATTCGCTATCGTGTGGACGATTGGAAACTTCGCGTCTGGCTTCTGGGGCCCATACTCAAGAAGCTCACGCTCAGCCGCTTCGCAAGCTACTTTGCGCTGTGCTACGGCGCCGGCCTCAACGTGATTGCCTCGCTCAAGATCAGCGAAGACGTCGCCGGCAACGCTGTCATCCGCAAGGGCATCGCCGATATCGGCAAGGCGATTGCGGATGGCCATTCGCTGAGCAGCTGCATAGAGCGCACCCAGCTGTTTCCGCCGCTCGTCGTGAGGATGGTGCGCATGGGCGAATCCACGGGCCGGCTGGACGACGCGCTGCTCAAGGTCAGCTACTTCTACGATCGCGAAGTGACCGAAGCCATCGAACGGCTCAAGGCAATGATCGAGCCGGCAATGACCGTTGTGCTCGGCGCCATCATGGGCTGGATCATGTTGTCGGTGCTGGGTCCGATATACGACACGATCAGCAACATGGGGATCTGAAGATGGTCGGACGACGGATCTTTTACGTGACTCAGGAATCCCTCACGGTGTTCGGTTCCGGCGGCTCCGGATCGGAGCACCACTTCGCCGACGACAACGAGGGTATCGAGGCTTTCGACGCTTACCTGGCCGAACGGCCGGAAGAACCCAGCGTGTTGCTGCTCGATGTGATCGAGGAGGTGTTCGTAGCGGACACGGTACCAAAGCTTGCCGGCGGGGATAGGCGGGCGCTGCTCGCTCGTCGCGCGGAGCGTAAGTTCCCGAGGACACCGTTTCGGATGTCGGTCTTTGCCGGAAAAAAAGCTCTGGCTGCCGGTGAAGACACTGCCGTGCACAGCGCAGTGTCCAATCACGAACTCCTGGAATGCTGGCTGCAGTTGATCGCTCGTCACAAGGTGCCGCTCAAGGGGATCTATTCGGTGCCGCTGTTGGCCGCCGACATGCTGCCGCGGCTTCGCAAGCTCAAAGGGCCCGTGTTGTTCCTTACTCATCACCAGGGCGACAAGCTGCGGCAGGTGTTCCTGCGTGATGGTTGCGTGCTGAGCGCGCGCCTTTCCCAGTGTCCAGGTGTCGAATCCGCCGAGAACGCGGAGATCGTCAACCAGGAGATCGACCGCAGCCGGCGTTACCTCGAACGATCGAGATTGCTGGGCGCTATGGAAGAACTGCACGTGTGCATCGTTGCGTCCGCAGCCCAGGCACAGGCGATTGTCGAGGCTCGACAAGACGACGCGCCGCTCAGTCTGCACGTGGTCAGCCATCGCACGGCCGCGGCACGGCTGGGTTTACCGGAAGAGCCCGACGTCGAGCATCTCGAAGCACTGTACCTGGCGCAGCTCCGACGCCGGTTGCCACGATACAGCTACGCGGCATCCGGTGAAGACCGCTACTGGCGGCTGCACCGCCTGCGGCAGTCGCTCATTGGCGGTGCAATGGCAGCGAGCCTCGTGTGCTCGGTGCTGGCCGGCGGTTATGCCGGCAGTGCACTGCGGCTTGCGGACGACACCGCAGCCATCGAACGACAGGTGGCGCAGCTGACGTCGACGCTCCGTCAGGACAATGCACTGTATTCGCCGATACACGCCGGTTCTCACGAAATGAAGCTCGCCGTCGATACCGGCGACTACATCCTGGCCAACCGCGTACCGGTTCCCTGGGTGCTGATCGAGTTGAGCCGCGTTCTGGAAAGCCATCCCGACGTGCGCGTTACCCGGATGAGCTGGTCCGCCGCCGAACCCGTAAGCACACAACCGGCACGCCGCCAGGCGCAGGTGCAGTCCGTTCCGGTAGCACCCGTGTCCCGGGTCGAAGCACGGCTGGGTGCGGTACTGGAGGGGCACGACGCTGATCTGAGGGCCGGTTTCCGGCGTATCGAAATGCTGGCGGAGGCATTCAGACGCGACAGCCGTTTCAACGACGTAGCGGTACTCCAGTACCCCATCGACGCCAGCCCAACGGCTGCGGTGTCCGGCGAAATCGGCGGCACGGCCGACGATGACGGTTTGCGCTTCGAACTTCGGCTCTCGTACGTGCTGCCCACGCCGGTGGGCGGATCGGACACGACGGAGGCAGACGATGACACCGTATGACCGCGACTGGCGTTTTGCGTTTCGCCGCACGGGCATTCCGCTCGCAACGACGTTGTTGTCCGTTGCAGCGCTGTCGGCGGCGTATTTTTTTCATGCAGACAAGCAACTGGTCTACGAGGCGTTGACGAGCGATCAGTCGTCGGTGCAGGAGGACTACGACGAACTCGTGCTGCGGCGTCGTTACGTCGATCGCTATCACGAGCGCTATCGTCAATTTCATGCGCTGGGTTTCGTCGGCCAGGAAAGCCGGCTCGAATGGATTCATGCGTTGCGCGTAGCCACTGAAGATCTGACCTTACCCAGTCTGTCCTACGCAATAGCGCCGCAGCTCGACGTGATTGCACCGGTACAGGCTGTGCTGGCCGGAGACGACATTGCGATCAACGTCAGCCGGCTGGAACTGGAAATGGGTCTGGTGCACGAACTGGACCTGCTGCGTTTCATTGACGGCCTCGAGCGTTCTGCGCCTGGCCTGATGCGGGTACAGGGCTGCCGCCTGGATTGGCAGCAGCAGCCGGACGTTCCGCTGAAAGTCGAGGCGAACCTGCAGGCAGGCTGCAGCCTCGAGATATTCAGCGTGATCACGTCGGATGTCGAACCACAGGTGGCGCTGCGATGAGGTTCCTGAATCTGTTACTGCTGCTGTCCGCAACGGCGGCGCTGGCCGACGATGCCGATCAACGCGGCAGCGACGACGCCCGTCCGGCTTACGAATCGACCCATCAGTCGACTCATGAATCGACTCATGATTCGACTCATCAGCCGATTCACCAAACGGTTTACGAATCGATTTATCAAACCGTCGACGAGGCCAGCATCGGGCGGGTTTTTCTGAGCCGGGCGGAACGCCGCTGGCTGGACGAGGCGCGAGCAAAGCCTTACGGCGGCGGGGAAGACCAGGCCGTTGCGGGCGAACCGTTACAACGGGATCAAAGTGGCGCCGGTTTCATTCGTGTGCCGGGCAAGGCACCGAGGGTCTTCCGCCGTGGCCGTTTTGTGCCGGCCGACGTGTCCTCGATTGCCGGGCAATTGGCTGCGGATCGCGCTTCCGGCATCGTCATCGTGCGTCACGGAGACCTGGACACTCAGCAGCGCAACGATTCGACGGAGGCGCAGGGACCGTGATCGCGGTACCCCGCACAGCTCAGAATGGCGCCGCGCTGCTGCTCGTCATGCTTGTCATCCTTGCCGCGAGCAGTGCGATTCTGGTGAGCCGTTTCGGCACCGCCCAGTTCGAGGCACTTCGCGCCTCGGCGACGGCTGATGCGCTTTCGGAGGCGCGTGCCGCGCTCCTGGCTTACGCAGCCGCCGAACCCGAACTCGTGGCGGGTGCACCCGTGCGTCTGCCGTGCCCGGATCTGGACGACTCCGGCGGTTTTGCGCCCGGCGAGGCACACACGAGCGCGTGCGGAGCTGCCGGCGAAAGCATGCTGGGGCGCCTGCCGTGGCGGACGCTCGGACTTGCAGCGCTCAAAGACGCGTCGGCTGCCTGTCTCTGGTATGCGGTGTCCGGCGATTTCAAGTCTGCAGGTGCGGCAAACGCCGAGCTGCTGAACCCCGATACGGCCGGTAACTTTCGCGTGTTCGATGCGGCAGACGGCAGCCTGCTGGCCGGTGCAACGGCCGCCAGCCGACCCGCAGCGGTCGTGTTTGCGGCAGGCCCGGCGCTTTCGGGACAGCGTCGCGTATCCGCCGGAGACGGCGGTTGCGGCAGTACGGACGACGCCGCACAGTTCCTCGACGCCGTGGCAGCACTCGGTATCGACAACGCCACGCTGAGCGGCGTCCCGGATACGCTGCAGGACTTCGTATCCGGACGCGGTGCCGATGCCGGTATTAGCGACCGCCTGCTCATGATTCGGAGTTCCGAGCTTGCCGACATCGTCAACCGGCGTGACGATTATCGAAGCCGGCGAGAGGCACTGGGGCTTGCGGTAACTGCGTGTCTTGCCGAGTGGGGCAGGCACAACGGCGGCGGTACGGACGATCGGCGCCTGCCCTGGCCGGCACCGCTGACGCTGGCGGACTACCGTGTCGGCAGCGGCTACGACGACACCGGCAGTACCGATCTGGCAGGACGGCTGCCCGATCGCGTCGACGACAGCGCTGCGGCAAGCGGCAACGGTTTGAGCAACGTGCTGAGTACCTGCGACAGCGTCGCCGTGCCGGCGTGGACGCCGGCCATGCAAACGCAGTGGCAGCAGTGGAAAGACCATTTCTTCTACGTCGTTGCAGAGTCGCATGCTCCGGGCGCCAGCGTTCCTTCCACGTGCAGCAACTGTCTGACGATCAACGGTGCAGCGCAGTACGCCGCCGTCGTGCTGTTCGCCGGCCCGGTGCTCTCCACCCAAACGAGGACGGCGCCGCCGCTCGATGCCGACAGTAAACGAGACGTCGGCAACTATCTCGAGGGACGCAACGCGCTGGCTTTCCCGTACAGCAGCGGTACCCGAGACCTCGAAAGCGGCGTATCGACTTCGGCGTTCAACGACCTGCTGTTTTGCGTCGATACGAATCTCGCCGTCGCGAGCTGCTAGCGGGCTCGAGGGAACTACGGACATGTCCAACAGCGCAGCAGTCAGCCGACAATCCGGGTTTTCGCTCGTCGAACTCGCGGTTGTCATACTCATTATGGGGCTGCTTCTGGGCGGCATTGCGATGCCCCTGTCCCAACAGCGGGACAACGCCCGTTTCAGCGCTGCGGAAAACCAGCTCGAGGACGTCCGTAATGCACTCGAGGCGTACTGGCTGGTCAACGGTGAGCTGCCTTGTCCAGCGACACCCGGCAGCGACGGCACGGCATCGGTCAGCGGCGGCGGTTGTTCCCGCCAGCACGGTTTTGTGCCTGCCACCACGCTTGGGCTGCGTGGCAGCCGCAACGGGGACAATCTTCTCCTGGATCCCTGGGGTTCGGCGCTGCGCTACAGCGTTTCCGCCAGTGACGCCAATACCAACGGCGTCTGGGACTTCCTCAGTGCAGCCGAAATTGTGTCCGTTACGCTGGCGGGGCTGACGCCCGAGCTGGCCGTTTGCAGCAGTGCCTCGGGTGCCAGCGCTTCGGCCTGCGGCAGCAGCGGCGATACCGTGGCGAGCGCCGTGCCGTTCGTCGTGTACTCGCTGGGCAAAGACTGGGCCTCGTTTTCGTCAGCGGATCAGGTGGAAAACACCGGTGCGACCGTTGCCGGCGGGCCGAGCGGTATCCGCTACGCGGTGTCGGCAAACGACGTATTCGTCATGCGCGGCCGGAGTCAGCTGACGGGCGACGAATACGACGATCTCGTGACCTGGCTACCCGCGCTGGTGCTCTACAAGGCATCGATCGACGGGGGCCATCTTCCGTAAGTGACTGTTTTTTCAGCAACTGCGTTCGGGCGTGGACCTAAAGTATTTGCCACCGCCGCCGATACCCTGAGCAGTACGGGGTGTTCTGGCCCTGCCAACGCCAACAACGGCTTCAGCGAGCCGAGGATTGAGAGGATTTCTTGTGAACATTGAACGCTTAAGTCAACGCCGGCAGCGCGGTTTTACGCTGGTTGAAATCGCGATAGTGCTGGTCATTGTGGGCCTCCTGATCGGCGGAGTCCTGAAAGGCCGCGAGATGATCACCAACGCCAAGATCAAGCGCATCGAAAACGACTTTGCGGGTGTGTCGGCGGCGCTGTATGCCTATCAGGATCGATACGGTGTCCTGCCCGGAGACGACCCGGCTGCGTCGACGCGCTTTCCCGGCACCTGGAGGAGTTCCGACAACGGCAACGGCAACGGCAACATCAACGGCGGCTGGAACAGCCGTAACAACAATGCCGAGTCCCGGAAGATCTGGAAGCACCTGCGCGGAGCCGGTCTGATCTCCGGCCCTGTCGACAACACGGCGGCGTCCTACCAGCAGCCGACCAACGCCTTTGGCGGTCTGACCGGTATCGACCTCGACCTGTACAACATGGGCGGACACAACATCGTGTTCGGCGAGATTCCGGGTGACATCGCCATCATCCTCGAGTCGCGCGGTGACGATAGCGTACCGAACAGCGGCAGCATTCAGGCCAGTGCCTCGGCGACGACCTACAACGTCGACGACCGATACGACCTGGCCTTCCGGCAATAAACGACTGGCGGCGCGACCGCGACCGCCGTTCTTCGCTCTCTCCATGAGCACGGTACGAGCCCTGCCGCCACGGCAGGGCTTCGTGCCGTAAGTGCTTCCCGATTTTCTTTCCTACCCTCCGGTTGCCGTTGCACGCATCGACCCGGCGTGTAACGACCAGGCTTCGCGCACCCCTTCGAGGGTTTCCCCGTTGACCTTGAGCTTTGCCGGTGCGGGCTCGTTGGTCTCGGCCAGCCGCAGGGCTGCAGTATCCTCGTCGATGATCAGCTTCGCCGTGTAGACGACGTCGACGAGCGTTGCGGACGTTGCGGGATCGTGGCTCAGCTTCTCCTCGAGGTCGAAGGATTCGACAATATCGTCGGTAAATCCCCAGGCGCGGACAATCGAGCTGCCGACGCTCGGATTCCATTGTTCGACAATACCGGCAAAAGCTTCTGCATCGCCCAGCAGAGTGGGGAACTCGCGTGCCTTGCTCAACAGGTAGAGTTCGCCGATGCCATTGAACAGCCCGCAGAGAAAGGCGTTGTCCGGGTTGACGTTGCCGCCGTTCTTGGCGACCACAAAACACATCGAACCCAGACTCAGGCTGTCCTCCCAGATCGTCTTGATGCCGTCTTTCAGGTCGTCGTGCTGCCCTGCGTTGAAGATCTGTTCGACCGCAAGCGTAATGGCGGTATTCCGCACAACCTCGAAGCCCAGCCGGCTGATCGCAAGATCGAGATCCAGTATTTCGATACCGGCGCGGTTATGGAACGCCGAATTCGCCGCCATGAGCAGCTTTGCGACCAATACGGCGTCCGTCCGTACGACGCCCGCCAGGCGTTCCGAGGTGCATCCGGGGTCTTCGAGAGCGGCGCGGATGTTGACGACGACGTCCGGGAACGAAGGCAACGCAATGTTCTTCGAGTTGAGGTCCCGAGCGAGTTGCTCCAGGAATCGTGTCTGTTCTTCGGCCGACATGCCAGTACCCCCTGTTTGTGGCGCGCCTTCCGGACGTGCGGTTGTGAGATGACCGCGAAATCATACGAGTAAAACAGATTGTTTCAAAGGTAAAGGCGCGGCTGTCGCGCTATCCGGAACGGCGGGCGCCTGATTGTTGGGCAGGTGTCGGGCAGTTGTCGGGCAGTTTCTATGACCACCTCGGGGATGGCTCACGCCGATTCCTGGGCGGCTCCGGCTGTGACGAAATCGTCGGGTGCACGTGCCAGTACCGGACCGTACTGGTTCAATACCTTGAGCGAGTGCAATACGTTGTCACGCTGGTCTCCGCCGAGTTTCTCGAGGATGGCTTCGAGCGGCGTCGCCGAGAACATCGTGCTGTCGCCGACGTCGAGATCGCCGGTTTCCAGCAGAGCTTCGGTGTCGGGCCGGGTCAGCACGATCACAATGGCGGGCGAGCGTTTTTCACAGAGTGCAATGGTTTTGAGCATGCGCCGCGACAGCAGCGTATCGGCCGTGAAATCAATGAACACGAGTTCCGGGCGGCTTGCGGACAGCTCGAGCCGGCGAAGCGATGCGACGGTCTGGTGGTTGGGTCTCTTGAGCCGCAGCTCAGCCTCGACGCCGGCTTGACGGAGACCGGCGGTCAGATAGGCGACGCGGTAGCAGATATCCGACACAAGGGTCATCAGCATGCGCTGAGTCGGCGGTTCACTTGCCATCACTTTCTCCGTGCTTCGAGCGCCGTTTGCGGCCAAAACGCGACTTTATTGCTGCGCAGTCCGTCATTTTTGCGCCCTTCATACCAATAAATGCAGTTCCCGTGCCATGTTTGTACGGTATGCCAAATTTTGGAGGTTTCTATATTAAGTTCAATAGCTTAGGTTTCGTTGCCCTTGAAACTCTATTTGCCCATTGACGACCATAGTCGCGATATACCGACAAAGTCGCGAAATATCGTGACTTTCGAGACCTCTGGGTGATAAAACCTCAGAAGCCGCTGATCAACAAAGAAAAAGCCTCCACGTTTGATGGTCACCCTGCACCAAGGTAGAGCACTCGCCCGCAACGCGGACACCGTTCGCCTCTGCGCCAGCGGTCCGCATGCCTGACTCCTCGGCGCTCATGCAAATCGTGGATCTCGCCATCATCGGCGGTACGATCGCGATGCTGCTCTACTGTGTGCTGCGCGGCTTTCTCAAGTCCTCGAGGTTTCCGAACACCGGGCGCAACCTGCTGCTGCTGGGCCTGGCCCTGACCGTCATGACGCAGCTGGCCGAAGTCGTCTATGCCTTCGTGGGACCGGTCGACGACAGCAAGCCGCATTTTGTGGCGGGATTCTTGCCGGCATGGTTTTCGTGGCTGCTGTCCCGCCTGGGCCTGGTGCTCATGAGCGTCGGTGCGTTCATCGCAATCCTGCAGCGGCGGAAGCTGGCGGACTACATAGAGGAGTCGGATCTGATCGCGCAGGCCGCGCAGGACCGGCTCATCCAGAGCGAGGCCCGGTTTCGCCGGCTCGTCGACTCCACCAGCGATGCCGTGTTTTGCTACACCTACGAGCCCCCGGTTCCGGTCAGCATGCCCGTCGACGAACAGCTCAGGGCGATGTACGACGGCGTGCTGACCGAGTGCAACCGCATGTTTGCCGAAGACCTGGGTTTTGCAAGTCCGTCGGAAGTGCTGGGTACGAGTTTCGGTGAGCACAACTCGTCACAGGACATCGAGAGTTTTGCGCGTTTTATCGAAGCGTTCATCAAGAACGACTATTCGTTGACCGACTACGATCTCGTGTTTCACACGAAAGGCGGTGAGGAGCGCGCGCTGAGGGTGACGTTGTCGGGCATCGTCAGCAACGGCCGTCTGTTTCGCGTCTGGGGCGCGGAGACGAACATTCTTGCGTGGCGCCGTACCCAATCGGCTCTGCTCAGGCGCAGAGCGTGTCAGGAATTGCTCGCGCGCGTGTCCTCGAAACTCGTTACGACGCCGATGGAAGAGGCGGACAACCTGGTGACTGCCTCGCTGAAGGACGTCTGCGACTTCATCGGCGCCGACCGCGCGGTACTGGCCTGGATAGACTGGGGGACCGGTGTGGCGAGAATCGACTATGCGTTCACGACCACCGACATCAAACTCCAGAAAGAACTGTCGATGCGCGAGTATCCGTTCATCGCCAAGCATTTGCTCGACAACCGGATCATCGTAATCAAAGATGTCGACGAGCCGCCGGCGGGTGCGAGAAAAGATTACGCCGGACTGAAAGAACTGGGCGTCCGTTCGTTCGTGTCGGTTCCGCTCATCGTCGCGAACGAGGTCGTCGGAGCCGTGACCTTCGGCGACGGCAATACGAAGGCTTTCTGGCAGGACGACGAGGTCATTGCCGATCTGCGTTTCTTCGCCGAGCTGTTTGCCAACTACGTGCTGCGAATCCGCTCGCGCCAGGAGCTGGACGAAGCAATGAACGGCCTGCGGCGGGCCACGGAACGTCTCGAAGCGGAAAACGTTTACCTGCGAAAAGAGGTGGACCTGAGCCACGGCTTCGACGAAATCATCGGCAACAGCGAGGCGATCCGGCGTTGTCTGCATCTTGTCGAGAAAGTGGCGGCGACCGAAACACCGGTCCTCGTGCTCGGCGAAACCGGCACCGGCAAAGAACTCATTGCAAGGGCGCTGCACGAGCGCAGCGCGCGCAGCGAGAGGCCGCTCGTCAAAGTGAACTGTGCGGCTCTGCCCGCCAATCTCATCGAGTCGGAGCTGTTCGGTTACGAGAAGGGCGCGTTTACGGGGGCGGAATCCTCGAAGCGGGGCCGCTTCGATCTTGCCGACGGCAGTACTCTGTTTCTCGACGAAATCGGGGAGATCCCCGTCGAATTGCAGCCGAAGCTGCTGCGCGTGTTGCAGGAAGGTGAGTTCGAGCGTCTCGGCGGTACGCGCACGATCAAAGTCGACGTCAGGTTGGTGGCGGCAACGAATCGCGACCTCGGTCAGCGGGTCGCGGAGGGAGAGTTCCGGTCCGATCTCTACTATCGTATCAACACTTTTCCGATCGAGCTGCCGCCGCTGCGGGAGCGGGGTGACGACGTTCAGCTGCTCGCCGAACACTTCGTCCGCATCCACTCGCAGCGCCTCAACCGGGACGTTTCCGCGATTTCGGCGCACATGATGCGTGAGCTTCGGCGGTACCATTGGCCGGGCAACATTCGCGAGCTGGAAGGTGTCATTCAGCGCGCACTGATTGCCAGTGCCGGTTCGGTCCTGGACCTGGCGGATCCGATTTCTCCCGAAGCGGAGTCGTTGTCGAGCACAAGCCCGGATCTCAAGTCCGTCGAGCGCGAGCACATCGTCAAGGTTCTGAACGATGCCGGCTGGAAGATAGCCGGGGCGTCAGGGGCGGCTGCGAAGCTCGGCGTGCCGCCCAGCACCTTGCGGTCCAAAATGAAAAAACTGGCAATTTCACGGCCATCTACTTAGGTCGTGAATTATCGGATTTTCGTCTTTGGATTCTGACTTGACATAAAATTTGTCGCCGTCCGGCGACAGGTTTGCGCGGCCGCTACTTGTGATAATAGTCACGCGCAGAGTGTGAGGGCCCTCACAGATCCGTTCCCAAGTGCTTGTTTATCGTGCAATTCGCACTGGATTAGTTCTAAAGTAATTGTCCAGGCCCGAAATGAGTTCGGGCAGTGCACCGCCCCCCGGTGCCACATCGCTTGAGGAATGAACCTTGGGGAAGGCAATGACGCTTTCAGCGGCCGCAACGCTGCGGCTGCTCGCAACGGGCTGCTCGCTGCTGTTGGCCGCGACGGGCGCGCACGCGCTTGGCGTGCCGGCCGGCACCGTGGTCGACAACACCGCGACCGTGACCTACAGCGTATCCGGCGTCCCCGCAAGCATCGACACGAACGCCGCGACACTGACGGTGGCCGAGCGCATCGAAGTGGTCGTGACCCGGCAGAGCCCGCAGCTCACGGTGCGGCCGGGCGATACCGAGCGGGCCATTTTGTTCCGCGTCACCAGTACCGGTAACGGCAGCGAAGCCTTCGACCTGACGGTCGACAACAACGTCGCGGGCAGCGACTTCAATCCCGTACCGTCGGTACCGGCCGTGTATTTCGACACCGACGGCAGCGGCGATCTGAGTACCGGCGACGTACCGTACCAGCCCGGTGTCAACGATCCCGTGCTGGCGCCCGACAGCAGTATCGACGTGTTCGTCGTCAACGACATACCCGCTGGCGTGGCCGACGGCGACGTCGGTCTCACGGCGCTCACGGCAACCTCGCAGACCGGTAGCGGGACCCCGGGGCGCGGTTTCCCGGGACAGGGTGACGGTGGTTCGGAGGCCGTGCTTGGCGTATCGGGCGGCGTGTCGTCGGCTACCGGCGAATACCTCGTCGACGACCTGACGATCAGCTTTACGAAAGCGCAACAGGTCAGCGACCCGTTGGGCGGCAGCGAACCCGTTGCCGGTGCGGTCGTGACCTACTCGATTACGGTGACCGTGCAGTCCCCCGGCACGGCAACTGCTGCCGTCGTTCGCGACCCGATTCCCCAGTACACCACTTACCTTCCCGGTTCCCTGCAGCTGAACGGCAACCCGTTGAGCGACGCCGTCGATGCGGATACCGGGGAGTTCGACGCCACTGCGCCCGCAACCGTCATCGTGCGGCTCGGCGATCTGACTCAGGCGGATGGCCCGCAGAGCGTTCAATTCAGCGTCACGATCGACTGACCCGTCGTGCACGAATTTTCACGGAGTGATTTTGTTATGAGCGAAGAAAACACCAGACAACGCAGAGGCGAGAGCGTTTCGGCCGTCAGTCCGTTGGCGTGCCTTGCCTTGATTCTTCTCGCGTTCGGCAGCGGCGCAGAGGCGCAGGAGCCGAACGGTCAGCAGAACCATCTCGACGTTCGCACCGTGGTTCAGAAAGAGACGACGGTCGAGAACGAGGAGGGCGAAACGGAAACGGCACTCGTTGCCGCGGAGCGCGTGCTGCCGGGTGAGAAGGTCGTCTACACGATCACGTTTACCAACGTGGGCGCGGAAGCGGCCGACAACGTAATGATCACCAACCCGATAGACGCCTCGCTGACGTACCTCAACGGTTCGGCATTCGGTGTGGGTATGCGCATCGAGTTTTCCGCGGACGGCGGGCAGAGTTTCGCGGGGCAGGGCGATCTGCGTGTCGCGACCGAGTCCGGCGAGCGTGCCGCCGAAGCCGCGGACTACACGCATCTGCGCTGGACGCTGGTCGAAGCGCTGCCGCCGGGTGAAACCGGTGTCGCAAGGTTTGCAGCGACCGTCGATTGATTTTTTTGTGCCGTCGCCCGCAGGTGTGACGGCATGGCTTGGGTATCACCTGCGATCACAGTTTTTGGCTAAAGGAGTACCGTGATGAAAACTGTAAAAGGACGACTGAGTTTCCTGGCGAAGCTCGGTCTGGTAGCTGGCATGCTGTTCTCGGGACAGCAGGCGCTGGCGCAAACGGCGGCCGGAACGCCCGTGAACAACACGGCAAGCGTTTCGTTTTCGGTCGGCGGTATTGCGCAGACGCCTGTTGACTCGAACGAGGCCAGTTTTCTGGTTGACCGTCGTGTCGACTTCGTGCTCAACCAGGTCGGTACGGCGCTGACGCCCGTGACGCCAGGTCTCGACGACGTGTTCATCGAGTTCGTGCTGCAAAACGACTCGAACTCGGCGCTCGACTTCGATCTGGCACAGGCTGCTCTCGCGAATGGCGACCCCGTTCGTGCGACGACCGCCACGGGTGCCGTGATGAACAACGTCACGATCGAAGTGGCTGAGTTTCCGGCCAGTGGTGGTGACCCGGATCCGGTTCTCGGTGCCGGGCGCACGGCCGTAACGGCGCTCGCTCCGGGAGACACGATTCGAATTCGGGTTTACGCCGACACGCCGCTTGCGCTCGTCAACAACGACATTGCCGGTATTCAGCTCAACGCAACCGCTGCGCTCGGCGGCGCTCCGCTGACCGAAACGGCAGGTGCCGATCGCCTCGACGAAATCGACAACGTGTTCGTCAACGGCGCCGACGCGGGCGGCAACGCGACCGAATCGCAAACCGACGGTTTCTCGGTGACGGCTGCCGACATCAGCGCAGCGAAGCTGAGCGTGACGGTGGAAGACCCGATCAACGGCGCAACGGATCCCAAACCGATTCCGGGCGCGTTCGTCGAGTATTCGATTACGGTAACCAACAACGGCGCGGAAACGGCGACCGGAGTGAGTATTGCCGACACGCTCGACCTGACGCTCGTTGCGCTTCGTGACGGTGCTTACAACGCAGGCGCATCCAACGTCGATCTCGGCGGCGGCACGTTCTGTAACGCCGACGCCGATGCAACCGATGGCTGCACCTACGATGCAGGCACCGGTGCCATTGCGATTGCGACGCCCGACATCGCGGCCGGTGGCAACGTCACTGTGACCTTCCAGGTTGTCGTCCAGTAACGGACTCAAGACGATCTGAATCAAGGAAACAGTGTTGCAACGCTTCTTTAGCCGCCAGGAGCCCCGGGCCATTCGAAGGAATGGCGCCGGGGCCTCCGCGTGTCCGAAGACTTCGCGTCTTCGGGCGCGTGCGGCGTGCGTAGCAATACGCCGGGAAGCAACCCGCGGGCTTCTGAGCGTTCTGCTGCTGGTGCTGACAGCTTTGTCGACGGCAGCGCACGCACAGACATCCAACCCGGGCGCCGTCGTCAGCAACCAGGCTGTCCTCGCCTACGAAAACCCGGTGGGTGTCCCGCAAACGGAGGCGAGCAACACGGTCGAACTGACCGTGGCCGTAACGCGCTCGCCTGCCAGTATCGAACTCACCCGGGTGCTGGCTACGGGTGGTGTGTACCAGGAAAACGTCGGACCGTCGGCGTGTTTCCAGGGTGGCAGTTTCGTGGATCTGCCCAACCCGACCTTGCTCGGCGGTACGCTGATCGACCCGGCCGTCGCTCAGCAGGTAACGCCGGCAACAAGCTACAACCAGGGTGAGACCGTGTTCGTCCGTCTGGACGACGCGGATCAGAACGTCGATTTTCAGGCGATCGACTATGCCGTCGTCACGGTCGAAAACCCGACGACCGGCGATTCGGAACAGCTTCGCCTCAGCGAAACCGGACCGAACACCGGAATCTTCGCAGGCTACATCGCCAGTGCCGGTGCCGCGGCAGCGCCCGGCGACTGCACGCTGCAGGTTGCGGCGAAGTCCACTGTCGTCGTTCGCTACGAAGACCCCCTGGATAACACCGACAGCGCCCAGGCAAGCAGCGTCTTTGACCCGACACAGCGTGTCTTCGAGACCCGCACCGGTACGCTCGTCAGCGGTGCGACGATCGAACTCGTCGATGCGGCAACCGGCTTACCGGCAACCGTGCTCGGCAACGACGGCAGCAGCCAGTTTCCGTCGGTCATTACGAGCGGCGGCAGCGTCACCGACAGCGGCGGTACGCTGTATGTCTTCGCACCGGGCGAGTTCCGCTTTCCGGTTGTGCCCGACGGCAGTTATCGACTGCTGGTCACACCGCCGGCGGCCTATGCAGCGCCGTCGACGATAGCCGAAGCGGAATTACAGAATCTGCCGGGTGCACCGTTCGCCATTGGCGACGGTTCTTTTGCCCTTGAATTCACCAAGTCGGACGGATTGTCCGTCGCTTTCGACATTCCGGTCGACCCTCAGTCCACGGCGCTGTTCATGCAGAAGCGGACGCTGACAACGACGGCTGCGCCAGGTGATTTTGTCCGCTACGAACTGATTCTGGAGAACGCGTCCGCGACCGCCGGCGCCAACGACGTGCGAGTGTTCGACCAGTTGCCGCCGGGCGTACGCTTCGTGCCGGGCAGCGTCGTCGTCAACGACGTGGCTGCGGCCGATCCGGAACTGAGTGCAGACCGTATGACCCTCGAGTTTGCCGTACCGTCGCTGGGCATTGCGGAGCGCTTGAGTATTTTTTACGTCGTCGAGGTCATCGGCGGCAAGCCGGGCACGGAGCTCGTCAACCGCGCCTCCGCGCTGGCGGCTGCCGGCCTGATATCGAACGAGGCCAGCGCGACGATCCAGCTGACCGAAGACCTCTTCCGCTCGACGTCGACCATTGTCGGACGTGTGCTCGAAGCGGACTGCAGCCAGGACACCTTCAGTGAGGAGCAGGGCGTGGCCGGCGTGCGGATCTACCTCGAAGACGGGCGATATGCCGTCTCGGATGAAGGCGGTCGTTTCCATTTCGAGGGTTTGAAACCCGGCACGCATGTGGCGCAGCTGGATACCGTTTCCCTGCCCGGCTGGTTCGACGTTGTAGGATGCAGCGACGATCCCGATTTTGCGGGCCGCGCCGATTCGCAGTTCGTGAAACTCGGCCGCGGCACGCTGCAGCGCGCGGATTTCTTCCTGCGCCGTAAGCCGGCGCCGGAAGGCAGGCTCGAACTCGAACTGGCCAACTCGGGAACCGGCAACGCCGATGAGGTGGCCTACACGCTGACCTTGAACGGTATCGGCAACGTTGCGATTCGCAACATCGACGTACTGGTCATGCTGCCGGAAGGCGTCAGCTATCAGCGCGGCAGCATGCGCATTGACGGCGCCGATCTGGGCGATCCGCGTGTGTCGGGACAGGCGCTGTCGTTTGCGCTGCCCGACAAACACGGTAACTGGACCGGGCAGCTCGAGTTCACTGGCAGCATCCGGGCCGACGTGGCGGGCGAGCTGACCAGCAAGGCGGTCGCAACCTTCGATACGCCGCTCGAGGCGCGGCAGAAAACGCCCGTCGGCGAAACTCTAATGATTCGCGAGCCCGGCCGCGTCGAAAACGCGGGTTACGTGCTCGATCTCAAGTTCGGCGTGCTGTCCGATCGTCTTTCAGCGACCGACGTTGCGACGCTGGACGAGCTGATCCGTAGCTGGCGCGGCGTACGCGACATTCGCGTCTCCGCCGTCGGTCACAGCGACAGCCAGCGCATCTCGGCCGCGAGTCAGAGCGTATTCACGGACAACTACGCGTTGTCGAGGGCCAGGGCGGCAGCAGCAGCAGCCTACCTGGCGGACGCACTCGACATCCCGCTGAGCAATATTCAGGTGTCGGGTCGCGGACCGGACGAGCCTGTTGCCGACAACGGCAGCGCCGCGGGCCGGCAGAAGAACCGGCGCGTCGAACTCATCATGAGCGGCATCCGTCCGACAGTGCCTTCTTTCCTCGAGGTTGCGAAGGCGTCCAGCGGCTCCCAAACCATTGCTACCCGCGGTGCGATTCCGGGTACGGAAGCCAGCCAGCCGGAGACTACGGCGGCTGTTGCCGCCGAGGTGCAGGAGGAACCCGCGTTCGGCAGCCTGACGCCGGGCGTTGCGCTGCTCCTGCCCACCGAAGGTTTCGAGCCGGCCGTGCCCTCGCTGCCCGTCTCCGTCAAACACTCGCCGCAGCAGAGTGTGGAGGTCTGGCTCAACGGTTTGCCGATCAACCCGCTGACGTTCGATTCCACCGAGAGTTCGAGCGACGGCCGCATTGCCGTATCGCGCTGGCGCGGCATCAATCTCGACGACGGCGAGAACGAACTCAAGGTGGTGGTCATGAACGCCGACGGCCGGTCTGCGGAAACGCTCACCCGGCGCGTGTACTACGGCGGCGCCCCCGTACGCGGCGAACTCGTGGAGTCCGCATCGACGCTGATTGCCGACGGCCGGACGCGTCCGGTCGTGGCAGTGCGTCTGTACGATCGCTCGGGCCGCCCGTCGCGACCCGGAGTGGTGGGGGACTTTGCCGTCGAGGCGCCGTTCCGCTCTTTCTGGGAGGTGGAAAACGACCGCCAGAACCAGCTCGTTCAGGTCGGCGACCGGCGCCCGACGTACAAGGTCGGCAGTGACGGTATTGCATTGATCGAACTCGAGCCCACGACGCGCACCGGCGAGGTGACGCTCAACCTTCAGTTCGAGAACTACCGCGACCAGTCCCTCCGCGCCTGGCTCAAGCCGGCAACCCGCGACTGGATTCTGGTCGGCTTCGCCGAAGGCACGGCGGGTTACAACACGCTCAACGACAACCTCGTGGCCGCGGAAGATGCGGGCTTCGAGGACGGTTACTACGACGAGGGTCGCGCGGCATTTTTTGCAAAGGGTCGCATTCGCGGGGAATACCTGCTGACCCTGTCATACGACTCCGATCGCGAACGCAGCGAAACGCGCAATCGTTTCGAAACCGAAGTCGACCCGACGGCTTACTATCCGCTGTATGCGGACACGACCGAGCAGCGCTTCGAAGCCGCCAGCCAGCGCAAACTGTACGTGAAGCTCGAACGCAACCAATTCTACGCGCTGTTCGGCGACTATGCTGCCGGCCTGACGGTCACCGACCTTGCCCGGTTCGACCGGCGCTTCAACGGACTCAAGAGTGAGTACCGCAGCGAGAACGTGAGCTACAACGTCTTTGCGGCCGAAACCAATCAGGCGTTCAACCGCGATGAGCTGCGCGGCGACGGCACCTCCGGTCTCTACCGGTTGAGCCGCGCGCCGTTGATTGCAAACAGCGAAAGCGTACGCATCGAAACGCGCGATCGGTTCGACAGCGGTGTGGTTCTGCAAAGTCGGAACCTGACGCGCTTCCTGGATTACAACCTCGACACGCTGAACGGCACGCTGTTCTTCAAGGAGCCCGTTCCCAGCCGGGATCTCGAGTTCAATCCCGTGTACATCGTCGTCGAATACGAGACGGCCTCGAGCGCGAACGAAGACGTCATTGCGGGCGGGCGTGCGGCGGTGCACCTCGCGGACGATACGGTGGAAATCGGCGTGACCTTCGTGGACGACCAAACCGAGGGTGCCGAGGCAGACCTCGGCGGCGTGGATCTCCGCTGGCAGGTGAACTCCCAGACCGAAGTTCGTGCCGAGTACGCGCGTACGACCAACACGGATCTCGGCGGCAACGAGGTGGACGGCAGCGCGCACAGCGTCAGCATCGAACACAACGGCGAGACCGTCGATTTGCGCGCTTTCGTCAGGGAAGTCGAAAACGAATTTGGCCTCGGCTACCAGGCAGCGGCCGACTCGGGTTTTCGCCGCCTCGGCGTCGATTTGAGGGCCAGGCTCAGCGAACGTTTCTCCTTCGAGGGTGAAGCGGGGTGGCAACAGAACCTGGAGACGGAGGACATTCGCAATCTCGCCAATGCCAGGCTGCGCTACGAACGCGGCGGCTTCAACTCTTCGCTCGGGCTGTTCCACGCCGAAGACAAGTTCGATGACGGCGACACACGAACCAGCGATCTCGCGGAACTTGCCGTGTCCCAGCGTGTGTTCGGCGAACGCCTGACCTTGAGGGCAAGCGCTTCGACCGAGCTGGGTGACGAGGCGGAGAGCGTCGACTTTCCCACCCGCTTTGTCGTTGGCACGGATTACCGGGTTCGGCCCGGTGTCGATCTCGTCGCCGAGTATGAGGACGCGAGCGGGCGCGACATCGACGCCAGCACGGGCAGGCTCGGCGTCCGGGCCACGCCGTTTTCGCGCACCCAGGTGAACTCGTTCCTGAACAACGAGAACGGCGAGTTTGGTCCCAGGCTGTTTGCCAACCTGGGGCTCGTACAGGGTTTCCGTTTGAGCGACCGCTGGACGCTCGACGTCGGCGTCGATCAGACCCGGACGCTTCGCAGTGGCAACGAACGGATCTTCGACGAAGACCGCGAACTCGTATCCGGTTCCCAGAGCGAGGATTTCGTGTCCGTGTTCGCCGGTGCTCTGTACAACGCGGATCTCTGGAGCGCGAACACGCGCGTTGAGGTCCGGGATTCCGATTCCGAGGAACGGACCTCGCTCTCTTTTGGCTGGTATCGCGAACCGGTTCGCGGCGTTGGCCTCTCGGCAGGCTTGAGGGTGTATCGCAGCGAGCTGGCCATGGGCAACGAAATCACGGCCGCCGACCTCAAGTTCGGCTGGGCTTACCGCCCGGCCGACAGCCGCTGGGCCGTGTTGAACCGGATCGACCTGGTTTACGAAGATCGGCTGCAGAACGGCACGGCCGAAGACAGCTGGCGGCTGATCAACAACCTGGTCGGCAACCGCCGGTTCGGCGCTGCCAACGAGCTGTCGCTGCAGTACGCCTTCAAGTACGTGCGCAGCAATTTCTCCGGCAACGAGCTAACGGGCTACAGCGACCTGCTGGGCATCGACTACCGGCGCGGTCTGCGCGGCCGCTTCGATCTCGGCTTCAACGCCAGTGTGTACAACTCCTACCAGTCGAACGTGTCCGACTATGGCTTCGGGCTCGATGCAGGCTACAACGTGGCGACCAACGTCTGGATTACGCTCGGCTACAATTTTGCGGGCTTTTACGACCAGGACTTCGCGGATGCCCGCTACACGGCATCCGGCCCGTATCTCCGCTTCTCGCTGAAAGCCGACCAGCGGACGCTGAAGTCCATCGCCGGCCGCTGAGGCAGCCGCAACTGCCCGCCGGCGGGCGCCCGCGCAAAAGCGAGCGCTTGCCCTGCGCGCGCCATAGAATAGAATTCCTTTCCTTCTACCGTGTCTGAATCCGCTGTTATGAGTGATTCTGCGTACTCACTGGGCGCGTGGACCGTGATCCCTGAGCGCAACGTGCTGAAACGCGACGGCGCCAGCGTCAACGTCACGCCCAAGAGCATGGCTGTGCTCGAATGCCTCGTGGCGGCGGACGGGCAGGTGGTGTCTCGCGACGAGCTGCATGCGGCGGTCTGGGCGGGCGGCGTCGTGACCGACGATGCGCTGACGCAGTGCATCGTGGAGCTGCGCAAGGCACTCGGCGACTCGGCCCGCGAGCCGCGCTACATCGAGACCATTACGAAGAAGGGCTTTCGCATCGTTGCGCCGACGGATTCCACTGCCGATGCCGTAAGCGCGCCCCAGGGCGGCGCCACCGGCACGTTCGGTCGGAGCATACCTGCGGTGGTTCTTCTGCTGCTGGCTGCGCTGCTGGTGCTGGGTGGCCGTGCGCTCTGGCCGGAAGCCCAGGAGCAACCCCGGGCGAGCGAACCGTCGGTTGCCGTCCTGCCCTTCGACGACCTCAGTCCCGACGGTAATCACCTGTACTTCGCCGACGGACTCGTCGACGAGATCATTACCCGCCTGGCGCGCGTGGACGGCCTGCTGGTTATCGGCCGCAGTTCCTCGTTCCGGTTTCGCGACAGCGGTCAGGATCTGCGTGCCGTCGGGGCTTCGCTCGACGTGAATCACATTGTCGAAGGCAGCGTGCGGCTTTCGGACTCCGGTTTCCGGATCAGCGCACGACTGGTCGAAGTCGACAGCGGTTTTCAACTCTGGGCGGACAGCTTCGACCGGCCGCTCGAGGACATCTTCCGCGTGCAGGAGGACATCGCCGAGGCCGTGGCCAAGGCCTTGAGCGTGCGTCTCGGTATCCACGGTTTCAGCAGTGCGTCCGGCGGTACGAAGGTTGTCGAAGCTTACGAGGCTTTGATGCGAGCCAATGCCGCATCACGCGAACTCGACGCCGATACCTTCCACGAAGTGCTGGCCCTGTACCGCGTGCCGACCGAAATCGACCCCGACTATGCCTTGGGGTGGTCGTCGCTGGCCACGACTTACCGCACCGGCCGCTTCTATTTCTCCGACCTGTTCGACTGGCAGGGGCCCGCACTCGCCGCGATGCGGCGGGCGCGCAACCTGGCGCCGTCTTCACCGTCGATCGCGGCGGAGGCGGCGGTGCTGTTCGCGGACATTGGCAGCTGGACCGACGCACAGCACGCCATCAGCGTCGCGGACGTGGCCGAGGGCGTGGTGCCGCTGGAGGTCGAGCTGGCGCGTATCGACCTCCTTGCGAAGACCGGACGTATCGAACAGGCGCTGTCGACGGTGGACAGCGTTCGCCGCCGTGAGCCGTTGTGGGGTTTTGTCGCCAAGTTTTACGGGCATCTGTACGCGAGCCAGGGCCGCATCGAGGAAGCGCTCGAGGAATTCGATCGCGGCTACGAACTCGACGGCAAAAGAAGCCTCATGAGCAACGACGCCGTGATTGCGGCAATGACGACGGGGGATCGCGAGCTTCTGGAGAAGTGGCTGTTGCGTGCCGTCGAATGGGAACAAACGATTCCGGGTAATCGCAACGTCCTCGGGCGCATGTCCGAGTATCTGGACCAACCGGAGCAGGCCAGGGCCTGGCTGGCGAACGCATTCGCCGATCGCACCGCGCCGGACTACTGGATACGGGTCTGGGCGGCCTATCACGGCGACGCGGATCTTGCGCTTGCAGCGCTGCGGCGGACGCCCGATGCGTGGTCGCTGTGGATGCCGGTGATGCGGGACGTACGTCAGCACCCGGAGTTCGCAACCTGGCTTACGGACGTGGGCCTGGTCGAGTACTGGGACCGATTCGGCTGGGCTGACGCGTGCGAACGCCGCGAGACCCGTGAGATCGTCTGTCGTTAGCTGCGGCGGCCCGGAATGTCGGCAATGACCCGCGGTTTCGATGGCAGCATCGGGCAGAGCAAGCGTGTAGTCTCCCGCCTGTGACCGAACTGAACGATTTTTTTTCGGCGGCCAGCCCGCTTCGCCGTCTGCTGCCCGGATTTACGCCCCGCCGCGGGCAGGCGCTAATGGCGGAAGTGGTTCTCGAAGCCATCGAAAACGCCGGACAGCTGGTCGTCGAGGCTGGAACGGGCACGGGAAAAACGTTTGCCTATCTGCTGCCGGCACTTCTGGCGGGCCGCAAGACGATTATCTCGACGGGCACCAAAGCGCTGCAGGATCAGCTGTATCACCGCGACTTGCCGCTGGTTGCCAAAGCCGTGGGTATGCCGGTCACCACCGCGTTGCTCAAGGGCCGCGCCAACTACCTGTGCCTGGAGCGACTGGAACAGCTGACGGAGCCGGCCGCGTCGCTGCGCGCGGATCTGAATGCCGTTCGTGAGTGGCGGCATCGCACGCAGCAGGGTGACAGGGCCGAACTGAGCGAGGTCGCGGAAGATTCCGCCGTCTGGCCGCTCGTGACCTCGACGACCGACAACTGTCTTGGTCAGCAGTGCGATTTCTACAATAGCTGCCACGTCGTCAAGGCACGCCGTAAAGCGCAGGAAGCCGACATCGTCGTCGTCAACCATCACCTGCTGCTCGCGGATCTCGCAATGAAAGAGGGAGGCTTCGTCGAGTTTCTGCCGGGTGCCGACGCGATCATCCTCGACGAGGCGCACCAGATCCCGGATCTTGCGGTGCAGTTTTTTGGTGTGACCCTGGGCACGCGTGAACTCACGCGTCTGCTCGACGAAACCCGCGCGGCCGTATTGCCGTACGCGGATCCCGGTCTCCGGCAGCGACTGGATCATACCGAAACGGCCGTGCGCGTATTCCGCGCCGATGCCCCGCGTCAGCCGGGTCGTCACGAACTCGACGAGCTTCTGCCGGGGCTCGGCAGAAGCCTGGGTGCGTTGATGGCGGCGATAGCCGATCTGCTGGACGCGCTGAATGCGCTGCGGGAGGTCTCGGACGTCGTGGAGAAGCTGTCGGAACAATGGGTCACGGCCGGCGAGCGTCTTTCGGTGCTGATCGAAGAATCGGCGTGGGACGGTTTGCGCTGGCTGGAGGTATCGCGGCAGAGCGTTCGACTGAACCTGACGCCGCTGGATGTTGCCGACAAGCTCGGGCCGCTCATGTCCGGCGGCCGGCAGGCCTGGGTGTTCGCGTCCGCAACCCTGGCCGTCGGAGACGATTTTTCGCACTTCACGGGCCGGCTGGGCCTCGACGACGTGCGCGGGTTGAGTTTCCCGAGCCCCTTCGACCTGGCCAGCAACGGCCTCGTGTACGTTCCCCAGGGTTTGCCTGCGCCGTCGGATCGCTCCCACACGGTCGCTTTCCTCGAGGCGGTGGTGGCGTTGTTGACGGCAACCGACGGCGGTTTCTTCTGCCTGTTCACGAGCCACAGGGCGCTCAACGCCGCCCGCGACTGGTTCGAGCACAACGGCGAGAACGTACTCGGCGATCGGCCTTTGCTCGTACAGGGGTCGGCGCCGCGCGACGATTTGACCAGGCGGTTTCGCGATGCGGGTAACGCCGTGTTGCTGGGCACGGGCAGTTTCTGGGAAGGGATCGACGTGCGTGGTGAGGCGCTGACCGTGGTGGCGATCGACAAATTGCCGTTTGCGTCGCCGGGCGACCCGCTGACGATGGCGCGTCTCGAGTTCATTCGCCGAGAGGGCGGCAACGGTTTCATGGACCACCAGGTTCCGCAGGCGGTGCTGGCGTTGAAGCAAGGTGCGGGCAGGCTTCTGCGCAGCGAGACGGACTTCGGTGCCGTGGTGCTGGGCGACCCGCGTGTGACCGGCAAACGTTACGGCCAGCTGTTTCTCGACAGCCTTGCGCCCATGCCGCTGAGCCGCGAACCCGGTGAAGTCGTCGCTTTCCTGGCGGCTCGAAAGAGAGACGCCGCTTGAAACTGCTGGCACTCGATACGTCGTCCCTGGCCTGCACGGTTGCGCTGTCGGCAGACGGCCAGGTGGCGGCACGTCACGAGACCGAAGCACGGCAGCACACGGCGCTGCTCGTGCCCATGATTCGCGCACTCTGCGAGGAGACGGGGGTTGCACTGCAAAGTCTCGACGGGGTCGTGCTCGGCAACGGTCCCGGATCGTTCATCGGTATGCGGATTGCCGCGTCGGTGGCGCAGGGCATAGCGTTCGCCGCCCGGCGGCCGTTGCTGCCGGTGTCTTCGATGGCGGCCCTCGCGGCCGCGGCGTTCGAGACCACCCGTCGCGCCTACGTCGCCGTGGCGCAGGACGCTCACATGGGGCAGATCTACTTCGGGCTTTATCGGGCGTCGGAAGGTTTCGTCGAGCACGCGTGCGCGGAACGCATTGCGGAGCCCGGAGTTCTTGGCGAACTCGAGTCGCTGCCAGAGGGCAGCTGCGCCGTGGCGGGTGTCGGCTGGGCGATGTACCCGCAACTGGCCGCGGCCAACCCGGCCGTTGCCGCGGCGGAGGCGACGCTCCTGCACCCGGATGCCCGCTACCTGCTCGAGCCAGGCAGGCGTGCCCTGGCCGCCGGCGAGGGGATTTTGCCGGAGGCGCTGGAACCCGCCTATCTGCGAGACCAGGTGGCGTCGATTCCGGCGCGCAAAACCCCGTAACCGTGCTGTAATATGGCACTGATCTAATGCGCCGGATTCGGTCCGGTCGCGGCCGGCAGTCCCTTGTCAAAGCAGGACATATTCATGGCTTCCAGCAAGATTTTGATCGTCGAGGACGAGGCGCCTATTCGGGAAATGATCGCTTTTCATCTGGTGCGCGCCGGCTACGAAACCGTGGAGGCCGGCGATTGCAAAAGCGCCAGGCAATTGCTTGCGGACGAACGCCCCGACCTTGCGCTCGTAGACTGGATGTTGCCGGACATGAGCGGTCTCGAGCTGACGCGGATGTTGAAGCGCGACGAAGAGAACGAGGACCTTGCCGTCATCATGCTGACTGCACGCGCCGACGAGTACGACAAGGTGGCGGGACTCGAGGGTGGTGCGGACGACTACATTACCAAACCGTTTTCGCCGCGCGAACTCGTCGCCCGCATACAGGCTGTCCTGCGGCGTGCCAAAACCGTGGAGGGTGAAACGGTACGAGCCGGCGTGCTCGAGCTGGACGCTGCGGGCCACAGAGTAACGGCCAACGACGTGGAAGTACGCCTCGGTCCAACCGAATACCGGCTGTTGCGCTTTCTGATGACACATCCCGATCGTGTGTACTCCCGCACACAACTGCTGGATCGCGTATGGGGTGCCAACGTGTATGTCGAGGAGCGCACGGTCGACGTGCACGTCCGCCGGCTGCGCAAGGCGTTGACCGATGCCGGGGCAGCGGAATACATACAAACCGTTCGAGGTGCCGGCTATCGCTTCTCGACACGCGGCAATTGACCGGCCAGCGGGCCGGCTGAGCGCTACGGCGCTTGTTCGCCATGCCTGAATCGTGGCGCAAGTTACTTGTCGGACTGGCGCTGTTCCTGGGTGCCGGTACGGCGATCGGCTGGCTGTACGACCACCCCGAGACAGGACTGCTGATTGCGGCGCTCGTTGCGCTGGCGTGGCAGGTGCGCCAGTTGCTGGCATTCGACCGGGCGCTGCGCACACGCAACTTCGAGGCGTTTCGCTACGGCGACGGCATCTGGGAGCAGATCTTCGCGCGGTACGTATTTCACAGCGAGCGCAGCCTCAGGCACAAGCGCCGCTACCGGGAGCTGCTGCGAGAGATCCGCAAGTCGACGGACGCCATGCCGGACGGCGCCGTCGTGATCGATACCAACAACGAAATTGTCATGAGCAATCGCGCCGCCAAGCAGCTGGCCGGACTGCGTCCGAAAAAAGACCGTGGTCAGCGGGTTGACAACATACTGCGCGATCCCGGACTGACGGCGCTCCTGCAATCCGGTGACTCCGAGACATCGATCGAGATCGCATCGCCCGTGCGCGTCGGCGACTGGCTGAATTGCCGCGTTGTGCCTTACGGCGCGGATCAGAAGATGCTGCTGCTGCGGGACGTGACCGATCGGTTGCGACTCAACAAGATGCGCCGCGACTTCGTGGCCAACGCTTCGCACGAGCTGCGTTCACCGCTCACCGTTATTTCCGGTTACCTGGATTCCATAGCGGAAGAGCCGGAATTCGAGGAGTGGCGCATGCCGATCGCACAAATGCAATCGCAGGCGCAGCGCATGCAGCAGATCATTGCGGAACTCATGGAGCTGTCGCGGCTCGAAAGTGCGGGCAGGGCAGGTACGCGCGATGCCGTGGACGTGGCCGGCCTGATCGCCTCGAGTGTCAAGGCGGTGCAGTCGAGAGGCACTACGCCGGCCATACACGTCGAGGCGAACCGCAACCTTAAACTGCGCGGCAACGGCACCCAGATCGAATCGGTGGTCACCAACCTGGTGTCGAACGCCGCACGGCATACGCCGGAGGACGGTTCGATTACCGTTCGTTGGGAGGCGTCCGGCAAAAGCGCTCTGCTGAGCGTCGAAGACACGGGAGAAGGTATTGCCGCGGAGCACATACCCAGGCTCACGGAGCGCTTTTTTCGTGTCGACCGCGGCCGCAGCCGCGACGATGGCGGGGTGGGTCTCGGGCTGGCGATCGTCAAGCATATCCTGAGCAGGCACGACGCCGGTCTGTCGATCGAGAGTACGCCTGGCGTGGGCAGCGTTTTCCGCTGTGAGTTTCCGAAGGACCGGGTGGAACTTCAGGAAGCCGGTGCGGTCCTCAAGTCGGCAGAGGGTTGACGTGCTAAACTCTCGTTTCATAAAGTTTTTTTGCGATATCAGCGCTGCTGCCAGCGCATCAGTGTTCAAGAGTAAGTTCGAATGGAAGCTTCACACCTGACGGATCACATTTCGCGTCGCTACAACAAGGACATCGAAGACCTTCGCAATAGCGTCATGACGATGGGCGGCCTGGTCGAGGATCAGCTCTCGCGCGCGATTGCCGCGATCGTCAGCGGCGATTCCGAACTCGGCCTCAAAGTCGCGAGTGACGATTACAAGGTCAACAATCTCGAGGTCAACATCGACGAGGAGTGCAGCCGCATCCTCGCGACGCGCTCGCCGGCAGCGAGCGACCTGCGCCTGATTGTCGCCATCATCAAGACGATTACCGATCTCGAGCGCATTGGCGACGAAGCGGAAAAGATCGGCTATCTCGCCAGCCAGCTTGCGGCAATGGACCGGCCGTCCGATTCGTACCGGGAACTCAAGTATCTTGGCAACCACGTGTCGCAGATGCTGCGGGCGGCAATGAATGCGTTTGCGCGACTCGACGTCGAAGCGTCGCTCGAAGTCGTCAAGGAAGACGATCGCGTCGACGAGGAATACGACGCGATTACGCGGCAATGCATCACCTTCATGATGGAAGATCCCCGGAGCATCAGGCGCTTCATGAACGTGACCTGGGCAGCGCGTTCGCTGGAACGTATTGGCGACCATGCAAAGAACATTGGCGAATATGTTATCTACATGGTGCAGGGCAGGGACATACGTCATACTGAGACCTCTGACCACTTCGAGTCGCCTGCATGAATCTGCCTTCGGTTCGCCTGCTCAACCTGGCGGGCTTTCTTGCCTGTGCCGGCATGATGGCCTATGCGCTGTATGCGCAGCACATGCTGTTTCTCGAACCCTGCCCGCTGTGCTCGTTTCAGCGGATTGCCGTCATCGTGCTCGGCATCGTCTTCCTGAGTGCAGCGCTGCATAACCCCGACGGTTTTGGACGCCGCGTTTACGGAGCGGTCATTGCACTCGTTGCGCTGGCCGGAACGGGCATTGCCGGCTGGCACGTGCGTTTACAAAACCTGCCGCCCGATGAGGTCCCGGCCTGCGGCCCCGGTCTCGGCTACATCATGGAGAACAACACCTTCGGCGATGCGCTCCGAATGGTGTTCGGCGGCTCCGGTGAGTGTGCGGATGTCGACTGGCAGCTACTGGGGCTGTCCATGCCGGCATGGGTGCTCATTGGCGTGCTTGCGCTCGGTATTTACGGAGTCGCAAACAGCCTGAGGAGATAGCGGCGGGCGCCACGGTTGCGCCCGCTACGCAGACGACTCCTGCCCGAGCAGCATGATCTCGAGGATGCGCTGGTACATTGCGGTCAAACGCGGTACGTCCGCGATCCGTACGTGTTCGTCGATCTTGTGAATCGAAGCGTTGACCGGTCCCAGCTCCACGACGTCGACGCCTGCGGGTGATATGAAACGGCCGTCGGAGGTACCGCCGCCCGTCGAGAGTTCAGGGGAGATGCCCGCCACGTCCCGGATTGCGGTTGCGGTTGCTTCGGTCAGGCGCCCGGGCTCGGTAAGAAACGGTTTTCCCGACAGGTGCCAGCGCAGTTCATAGTCCATACCGTGGCTGTCGAGAATCTCGCCCACCCTGCGCTGAAGGCCTTCGTGTGTCCACTCGGTGGAATAACGGAAGTTGAAGCGGGCATACAACTCCGCCGGCGTGACGTTGGGTGCGCCGACGCCTGCCTTGAGCTGCACGACCTGAAAACTCGTCGGCGGGAAATGCTCGTTACCGGCGTCCCATTCGACATCGTGCAGTGCCGCCAGCGCCGGCGCAAAGCGGCGAATGGGATTGTCGGCGAGATGCGGATAGGCGACGTGTCCCTGTACCCCTTTGACCGTAAGCATGCCGCTGAGTGAGCCTCGCCGGCCGATGCGCACGGTGTCGCCCAGAGTCTCGAGGCTGGACGGTTCGCCAATGACGCACCAGTCGATGCGTTCGCCGCGCGTGGTCAGCGTCTCCACGACCTTGAGCGTACCGTCGCGCGCCGGTCCTTCTTCGTCACTGGTGATGAGCAGGGCAATGGAACCGTCGTGTTTCGGGTGTTCCGCAAGGAACCGTTCGATCGCAACCAGCATCGCCGCGAGGCTGGCTTTCATGTCCGCCGCGCCGCGCCCGAACAACAGCCCATCGCGCTCGGTCGGGGTGAACGGATCGCTGTTCCAGGCGTCGAGATCCCCCGGGGGCACGACGTCCGTGTGTCCGGCAAAACACAGCACCGGGCCGCTGTTGCCGCGACGCGCCCAGAGGTTCTGCACCTCGCCAAAAGGCATGTGCTCTATGTCGAAGCCCAGTTGCCCGAGGTGCTCCGCCATGAGCGCCTGGCAGCCGTGATCGTCGGGGGTCACCGACGGTCTGGCGATGAGCGCTTCGAGCAATGCCACGGCCGGTTCGGTCGCGGGTTCGGGTTTGGCCTGGCTGTGTGTTTCCGTCATGCTCTATCCGTATGGCGTGCGGGGCCGGTATTATCCCGGCTTATCTGCAACAATTCGATCACAATCTGCTGTTAGTGTCCTGCCGATGAAATACCCCGTCATTAAGATGCGGACTGGCATGCCAGCTCTGCGCCTGCTGCTGTCGCTGACATTTCTGCCGCTCGCGGCGAACGCACAGAGCGGTCGAGACTATGTCTACATCGTCGGTTCGTCCACCGTTTACCCGTTTGCCACGATCGTGGCGGAGCGTTTCGGCCGCGGCAGCACCTATCGCACCCCCAAAGTCGAATCGACGGGATCGGGCGGCGGCTTCAAGCTGTTTTGCGACGGCGTCGGCGTCGATTTCCCGGACATCAGCAATTCGTCGCGGGCGATCAAACCGACGGAGCTGGCGGCCTGCCGCAGCAACGGTGTCGTCGACATCATCGAACTCAAGATCGGTTACGACGGCATCGTGTTCGCGAGTGCATTGAGCGCGCCGGACGTCATGTTGACGACAGCCGATATCTACCGTGCCCTCGCAAAGGAACTGCCGGGCAGCGAACCGGGCTCGCTGGTGGCGAACCCGAACCGCCGCTGGGCCGATATTCGCGATGGACTACCCGCACACCGGATCGAAGTGCTCGGGCCGCCGCCGACCTCCGGTACGCGCGACGAATTTGTCGAAATTGCAATGGGAGAAGGCTGTCGCCAGGTGCCGTGGATCGCAGCCCTCGAGAGTTCCGAGCCGTCACGCTTTCGCGCCATCTGCCACACGATCCGCGAGGACGGCGCGTTTATCGAAACCGGAGAAAATGACAACCTGATCGTACAGAAGCTCGAAGCGAACCCGCGCGCGTTCGGCATCTTCGGATTCAGCTTCCTCGATCAGAATACCGACAAGGTCAAGGGTGCTGGCATCGACGGCGTGAGGCCCGGTTTCGAGGCCATAGCGGACGGCAGCTATCCGGTGTCGCGGCCGCTGTATTTCTACGTCAAGAAGGACCACGTTGCGACGATTCCCGGGCTCCGCGCTTTTCTGGCCGAGCTGACGAGCGAACGCACGCTCGGAGAAGACGGCTACCTCGTCGACCGCGGTCTCATTCCGATGCCCGTCGCAGAGCGCCAGCTCGAAGCGGATAACGCGCGCACCCTGACCAGTCTGTCTCTGGCCCGGGAGTAGCTGCCGTGCGTCAGCCGGCGTAGCCATCACCGGCAGCAAAACTGGCGCGGGCGCGTTGCAACCGGCAAGATTCGCGCTCCATGAACATGACCACCGTCGTTTTGCTGCTCTCGGGCGTTGGCATCGCTGCGTTCTACGCCGGGCGTTCCCGGGCACTGCGGCTGGGCGGCGGTATCGGTGCCGCACGGCATCTGCATTCGCTGCCGGGCTACTACGGCTATTTCGTGGCGATCTGGGCAATCCTGCCCGCCGCCTTTGTGCTGCTTGGCTGGCTGCTCGTTCGTGAGCGCGTGCTGATTGCGTGGGTCGTGTCCGGTTTACCGGAGTCGGTTCGCGAGCTGCCCACCGGGCAGCTCGATCTGCTGCTGAATAACGTGCTCAACCTGGCCGCACGGCCGGGTGCCGTTGCCGGGGATCCGGTCATTGCCGCGGCGACCGACAGTTACCTGACGGCGGTCGAGTTCAGCCAATGGAGCGTCGCCGTTGCCGTCGGCGCTCTCGCCGTGCTCGGAACCCTGCTTGCCTTGCGGCTCGTACACCCCGGTTTTCGCGCAAGAAACCGCGTCGAGAGCGTGATTTCGCGGTTCCTGCTGGCGGCATCGAGCATTGCGATCCTGACGACGATAGGCATTGTCTTCTCGGTGTTCTTCGAGGCCCTGCGCTTTTTCGAGCAAGTGCCGTTCCACGAGTTTCTTTTCGGCACGTCGTGGAGTCCGCAGACGGCCATTCGCGACGACCAGGTAGGTTCCTCGGGGAGTTTCGGGATAGTCCCCCTGTTGACCGGCACTCTGCTGATCACGCTCATTTCGATGCTCATCGCAATGCCGATTGGCCTCATGAGTGCCATTTTTACGGCCGAATACTCGACCTCCAGAATCCGCGGTATCGTCAAACCGTTGCTGGAAGTGCTCGCGGGAATACCCACTGTCGTCTACGGCTTTTTCGCGGTACTGAGCGTCGCACCCTGGGTGCGCGGGCTGGGTGAAGCGCTGGGTCTCGACGTCGCCTCAGAGAGTGCCCTGGCCGCCGGGCTGGTTATGGGCGTCATGATCATTCCGCTGGTCTCTTCGCTGGCCGACGACGCAATACGTGCGGTGCCCGACAGTCTGCGGGAGGGGGCCACTGCGCTCGGCGCAACCCGCTACGAGACGATTGTCGGCATCATTCTTCCGGCGGCAATGCCGGGTATTGCCGGCGGGGTGCTGCTTGCCGTGTCGCGGGCCATCGGCGAAACGATGATTGTCGTCATGGCGGCCGGTCTGGCCGCGAACCTGACGGCAAACCCCCTGGAGGCGGTGACGACCGTCACGGTGCAGATTGTCACGCTGCTGGTCGGCGATCAGGAATTCGAGTCCGCGAAGACGCTGGCGGCATTTGCGCTGGGGCTCATGCTGTTCGTGATCACGATGCTGCTGAACGTACTGGGGCTGACTTTCGTGCGCCGTTACCGGGAACGTTATGAATAGGCGCGGCCCGCAATCGGCCTCCGGCATCGAACGTCGCAGGCGTATCGAGGCAAGGCTCGGCGCGCGGCATCGCCGCGAGCGCTGGTTTCGCGTGCTCGGCATCGTGGCCGTTGGGCTGGCGCTGTCTTTCCTCGTGCTGATCCTTGCCAATCTCGTCGGAGAAGGGGCCTCGGCCTTTGCTCAGAGCAAGCTGGATTTGCCGATCCGCTACGAAACATCCGCATCGCCGCAGGGGGGAGCACCGGACGTACGGTATGCAGACGTGAATTACGACGCGCTGGTCCTCGATGCGCTGGCCGGTTTGCTCGCCGTAACCCCCGACAGGGAAACGCGACGCGAGTTGCGACAGCTCGTGAGCATTGATGCCGGATTTGTCGTGCGCGACCGGCTCGAGGCAGTGAGGCCGTCGCCGGACACTCGCCTGACGATCACCGTACCGGCTTCTGCCAATGTCGACATGCTGGTCAAAGGGCAGTTGGACCGCGATCTGCCGGCCGTGCGGCGACCCTTGAGCGACCGGCAGATTGCCTGGGTCGACTCGCTGCGCGAATCCGGTGTGCTCGTACGGCGCTTCAACACGGCGCTGTTCACGAACGGCGACTCGCGGGAGCCGGAACTCGCCGGCATTCGCGGTGCGATTGTCGGCTCCTTCTACATGCTGGCGGTCACGCTGTTGCTCGCATTTCCGATCGGCGTGGCAACGGCTGTGTACCTCGAGGAGTTTGCGCCGCGAAACCGCTGGGCGGACATCGTCGAAATCAGCATCAACAACCTGGCGGCCGTGCCTTCCATCGTATTCGGCCTGCTCGGGCTTGCCGTGTTCATCGACTGGCTGGGCTTTCCGCGTTCGGCGCCGCTCGTCGGCGGGTTTGTGCTTGCGCTCCTGACGCTGCCGGTGGTGATCATTTCCTCGCGAGCGGCCATACGCGGCGTTCCCGGATCGATCCGCGAAGCCGCGCTCGGCGTGGGTGCGTCGCGCATGCAGGTCGTGATGGATCATGTTCTGCCGCTTGCGCTGCCCGGTGTGCTCACGGGTACGATCATCGGTATGAGTCGGGCTCTGGGGGAAACGGCGCCGTTGTTGATGATCGGTATGGTCGCGTTTATTGTCGACGTACCAACAGGTCTGGGAGATCCGGCGACGGCGTTACCCGTGCAGATCTATCTGTGGTCCGACAGTCCGGAGCGTGCTTTCGCCGAGCGTACCTCTGCGGCGATACTCGTGCTGCTGGGTTTCCTGTTGCTGATGAATCTCCTTGCGGTGCTAATTCGGCGGAGGGTCGAACGCAAATGACGGGATCGAGTACGGCAAAGCGGCCTGACCGGTCGAAAAAAAATGACAGGACCGGATAAGGCAAAGCGACATGACCGCAAGCACTGACGAAATGGAGGCCGGGCCGCGTGAGTCCTTGAGTGAGTCCGCGGCCGATGCGGCCCGGGACACCTGTATTGCAATACGTGAACTCGATGCCTGGTACGGCGACATCCACGCGCTTCGATCGATCTCACTGGACATCGCCCACGGCGAGGTGATTGCGCTGATCGGACCTTCGGGCTGCGGCAAGACGACCTTACTGCGCTGTCTCAATCGTCTCAACGACGAAGTCGAAGGCGCCCGGGTTGCCGGCAGCGTCAAACTGGACGGGCAGGAGATCTACGCGCGTCCGGTCGACCCGGTCGCGCTGCGCGCGCGGGTCGGTATGGTCTTTCAGAAACCGAATCCGTTTCCCAAAAGTATCTACGACAACGTAGCGTACGGTCCGCGCATACACGGGCTTGCGACCGACCGGGCGGAACTCGACGATGTCGTGCACGTGAGTCTGGAGCGGGTCGGGCTCCTGAAGGAGGTGCGTGATCGCCTGGACGAGCCCGGTACGGACCTGTCCGGCGGACAACAGCAACGGCTGTGCATCGCCAGAACGATTGCCGTCGGCCCCGAGGTTATTCTCATGGACGAACCGTGTTCGGCGCTCGACCCTATCGCTACGGCCCGCATAGAGGACCTGATCGACGAACTGGCGCAAGACTACGTCATTGTCATCGTCACGCACTCGATGCAGCAGGCAGCGCGAGTGTCCAGCCGCGTGGCGTATCTCAACAATGGAAGCCTGATCGAAGTCGGTGAGACGAACCGCATATTCACCAATCCCCAGCATAAGCTGACCGAGGATTACATTACCGGCAGAATTGGCTGACGTACCGCCGACGGGCCTGCGGTGCTTCCCGGTCAGGCGAGCTTGCTGAGAAAACTCGCGAAGCGCTGTTCGGAGAAACCGACCGCAAAGTAGGCGTCGTGTTCGAAAACCGGGCGTTTCATTAGCGTTGGCTGTTCGATCATCGTGGCAAACGCCTTGTTGCGGCCCATGCTGGACCGATCGACTTCCGGTATTTTTCTCCAGGTCAGGCTCTGCCGGTTGACGAGCTTTTCCCAGTCGATGCGTTCGGACCAGCGTTCGAGCATCTGGATGTCCAGCCCGTCGTCACGCACGTCGTGAAAGCGAAAGTCGATGTTGTGTTCGGTGAGGTACTTCTTCGCCTTGCGGCAGGTGTCGCAGCTCTTGATTCCGTATACGGTCAGCATCGTTTGACCCTCGCCACTACTTCACTTCTCTGAGCCGATCGTTTCAGCATCGTCCAGTCCCCCGCCGCTATTTCACGTCTCTGAGCAGGTCGTTGAGGCTGGTTTTCGCGCGCGTTTTCGCATCGACCCGCTTCACGATCACGGCGCAGTAAAGCGAGTGACTACCGTCGCTCGACGGCAGGCTCCCGGGTACCACGACGGATCCGGCGGGGATCCGGCCAAAGCTGATCTCACCGCTCTCTCGATCGTAAATTCGCGTGCTCTGGCCCACATAGACACCCATCGACAGAACCGCACCCTGTTCAACGACAACACCTTCGACAACTTCCGAGCGTGCACCGATGAAGCAATCGTCTTCGATGATCGTCGGGCCGGCCTGCAGCGGCTCGAGCACGCCGCCAATGCCCACGCCACCCGACAGATGCACGTTGCGCCCAATCTGCGCGCAGCTGCCCACGGTTGCCCAGGTGTCGACCATGGTGCCGCTGTCGATGTAGGCGCCAATGTTGACGTAGCTCGGCATCAGTACGACATCGCGCGCCACGTACGCGCCGCTGCGGACAATGGCGTCCGGGACGACGCGCACGCCGTCGTTTCGAAACTGCTCTTCCGTATAGCCGCTGTATTTGAGCGGTACCTTGTCGAAGAAACGGCTGTAGGTTCCTTCCACAACGGCGTTGTCGTTGAGCCGGAAGCTCAGCAATACGGCTTTCTTGAGCCATTGATTGACCTGCCACTCGCCATTGACCTTTTCGGCAACACGCGCCTCGCCGGTGTCGAGTTTCGCGAGCGCGTTTTGCACGGCGGTTTCGAGCTTTGCCTGCTGCCCCGCATCGTCCATCCGGCCGCCGTGCTCGAAACCTTCGTCAATAATGTCAATGTCGCTGTGCATGTTCTGGATCCTCAAGGGGTATGCGGTTGTCGCTTTCAGTCGCCCAGTCTTTCCACGATGGCCACCCTGAGCTGTTCTCTGGCGTCGTCGTCGAGGCTTTTGCCGGTTTCGTCGCTGATATAAAACACGTCTTCGGCGCGCTCGCCGATCGTCATGATCTTTGCCGTATCGATATCGATGCCGCAGGCAATGAACGCGCGTCCGACCTTGCTCAGGAGACCCGGGCGGTCAGCTGCGACGAGTTCCATGACGGTCTTGTCGCGAACCGTGGCCCTGCCGAAGCTGACGCTGGTTGCCGTATCGAACATACGCACCTGACGCGGCGCCTTGCGCGTAACCTTGAGCACGTCGTCGTCAGCGCGTTTCAGCATTGCGGTCAACGACTGGCGGATTTTTTGCAGCCGCGAGTCGTCGGTTTCCATGTGTTTGTCCTGCTCCATGAGTACGTACGTGTCTAGGCTGTATTCATTGTCGAGCGGCGTGATACGGGCGTCGACGATAGTCAGGCTCAGCTCGTCGAGTACCGCCGTTGCGTGCGCAAACGTGCGGTGCGAGCGGGGCGTGTACAGCGCGACGGCAATGCCTTCGCCGTCGGGCTGACGCCGCAGGTCGAGCAGGCCGGTGCCGCTGCGAATATCGGCAGTCGTCAGCCAGCCCGTGTGCCAGGCGATCTCCTCGCTCCTGTGCCGCAGGTAGTAGTCGTCGTTGAACAGGCTCCAGACTTTTTCTATCTCACCGTCGCGGTGCCCCTGATGCAGCAGGATGGTCCGCGCTTCTTCCTGGGTTTCGGCAATCAGCTGCTCGCGGTCGATCGGGTTTTCGAGACCGCGGCGGAGAGCGCGCGAGGTCAGAGAGTGCAAGTCGCGGAACAGCGACGCTTTCCACGAGTTCCAGAGTTTCGGGTTTGTGCCGCGAACGTCGGCCACGGTCAGGATATACAGGTAATCGAGGTGCCGCTGGTCGCCGACGAGTTGCGCGAACTCATGGATGACGTCGGGATCGCCAATGTCTTTCTTCTGTGCGGTTGTCGACAGTGTCAAATGCTGGCGTACGAGCCAGGCGACCGTCCGCGCATCGTAGCGGCTCAGGCCGTGTTCGAGGCAGAAGGCTTCGGCGTCGACGGCGCCGAGTTCGGAATGATCGCCGCCGCGGCCCTTCGCGATATCGTGGAACAGCCCGGACAGGTAGGCAATCTCCGGTTTTTCCAGCGACTGCATGATGCGGCTGCACTGCGGGAATTCCTCGTCGAATCTGGGCAGCGCAAAGCGACGCAGATTGCTGACCACGAACAGCGTGTGTTCGTCGACCGTGTAGGCGTGAAACAGGTCGTACTGCATACGCCCGACAATTCGACCGAAGGCGGGTATGTAGAGCCCCAGCACGCCGTACAGATTCATTCTCCTGAGTTCGTGCGTCACGCCCTCGGGAGCCCGCAGGATGGCGAGGAACAGCCTGTGGTTGCGTGGGTTTTGCCTGAACTCCTCGTCGATCAGGTGCAGGTTGCGTTTGATGAGCCCCACCGTGTACGCGCTGACACCACGAATTTCCGGGTGTTGTTGCAGCAACAGGAAGAGTTCGAGCAACGCCGAGGGCTCGTCCGCGAACACCTGGTCGGAAACCGTCTGCAGAAAACCGTTCTTGACCTGGAAACGCGAGTTGAGCGCTTCCGGTGCCGCGGTCGGGTCCATCAGGATGGCTTCCTCGAACAGCTGCAGCAGCATTTCGTTGAGCCGCGACAGTTCCATGACGGTGCGGTAGTAACGCTGCATGAGTTGCTCGACGGCGAGCGTGTAGGTTGCGTCCTCGTAGCCCAGCAGGTTGGCCAGCTTGATCTGATGGTCGAACAACAGGCGGTCTTCCCGACGCCCCGTCAGCACGTGCAGTGCGTAGCGCACGCGCCAGAGGAAGGCGCGGCCTTCGCTGAGCCGGGCAAGCTGACCCGGGGTCAGGAACTCGTGCGCGACCAGTTCCTCGAGGGTCTGCACGCCGAAATGGCGTTTGGCGACCCAGCCGATCATCTGGATGTCCCTTAAGCCGCCGGGACTGCCTTTGACGTTGGGTTCGAGTTTGTATGCCGTGTCGTCGTAGCGGTGGTGCCTTGCGATCTGCTCCTTGTGTTTCGCCTCGAAAAACTGATCGGACGGCCAGAGTTGCTCCGGTCCGGTCGCCGTCTGCATGTCGTCGAACAGTGCGACGGGACCCGCAAGATGCCGGGCCTCCATTAGCGTCGTTGCGACCGTCAGGTCGGCACGGGCCTCTGCCACACACTCGTCGACGGTGCGCACGCTGTGGCCGATTTCGAGGCCGGCATCCCACAGGGACGTGACGAAATCGGTCAGTGCAGCGGCGCCGTCCTCGTCCGGCTGTCCGGAGACGAGCACCATGACGTCCACGTCGGAGTTCGGATGCAGCTCGCCGCGCCCGTAGCCACCGACGGCGATCAGGGCCGACGTCTGTTCGAGGGGCTGCATATGGCGCCGCCAGAGATGCAGCAGCGCGTTGTCGACCAGCGTCGATCGCAGGCACACGAGATCGACCACGGACTCGCCATCCACGAAACGCTGCTTGAGTGCCTCGTCCGCCGTCGCGAGTGCTTCCCGGCAGCTGCCGGATTCGAGGCGATCGAGGAACTCGGTGAGCGTCGGGTCCTCAGGCCCTGGGGCGTCCGCGCAGAGCGATTCGGCCATCAAGCACCACGGTCCATGGCGCCGAGCGTCAGGACCTCATAGCCGTCTTCGGTGATCAGCACGGTATGCTCCCACTGCGCGGACAGGCTGTGATCCTTCGTGACGACCGTCCAGCCGTCACGCAGCAGCTTTACGTCGGCGCGGCCGGCGTTGACCATGGGTTCGACCGTCAGCGTCATGCCGGCCCTGAGTTCCATGCCCGTGCCGCGTGTGCCGTAGTGCAGTACTTGCGGGTCCTCATGAAACCCCCGGCCAATACCGTGGCCGCAGTATTCACGCACGACGGAGAAGCGGTTCTTTTCCACGTGTTTCTGTATGGCGGCACCGATGTCGCCGAGCTGTTTTCCGGCTTTCAGCTCCTCGATACCCAGCCACATACTCTCCTTGGCAATGGCGGCCAGCCTTTCGGCCTGGATGCCGGCCTTGCCCACGAGGAACATGCGGCTGGTGTCGCCGTGGTAGCCGTCTTTGATGACCGTCACGTCGATGTTGACGGCATCACCCGATTTCAGCTTTTTCTCACCCGGAATGCCGTGGCAAACCACGTGATTGACCGAGGTGCAGATGGATTTCGGGAAGCCTCGATAGTTGAGCGGTGCGGGTATGGCGTCCTGCTGCTCGGTGATGTATCGATGAGCGATCTGGTTGAGTTCGTCCGTGCTGACGCCTGGCTTGACATATTCTCCAATCATATCAAGCACTTCCGCGGCCAGCTGGCCGGCGACGCGCATTTTTTCCTGCTCTTCGGGGGTCTTGATTTGTACCGTCATTCAACGCCTGGTGGGCATGTTGCCGTGGTTGCCAAAATATCCTGCGATTTCACATTGTTGCTCGCAGCCGGCTATGGTATAAAGCGCGCGCCCTAGAGGCAACGACTACACACGCATACCGTCACAGAGCACTGGGTGCCCCGCCTGAAAAGGGGTTGTGCAATGGGGTATGCGGAGGCTTAACCCGGAGAAACAACAATGGCAGACGTATCTATGCGCCAGATGCTAGAGGCTGGCGTGCATTTTGGGCATCAGACCCGCTACTGGAACCCGAAGATGGCACCGTACATCTTCGGCGAACGTAACAAGATCCACATCATCAACCTGGAAAAGAGCGTGCCGCTCGCCCGCGAGGCGTGTGCGTTCGTCAAGGCGACCGTTGCCGACGGCGGCACGGTACTGTTCGTTGGCACCAAGCGTGCCGCCAGGGAAGCGATTCGCGCTGAGGCGGACCGCGCCGAAATGCCGTTCGTCAGCCAGCGCTGGCTCGGCGGCATGCTCACCAACTACAAGACGATCCGGCAGTCGGTCAAGCGCCTGATGGCGCTCGAGGAAATGGCCGAGGAAGGCGGCTTCGAAGGTCTGACCAAGAAGGAAATTCTCGGTCTCACCCGCGAGCGCGAGAAACTCGAAAAGAGCCTGGGCGGTATCAAGGCGATGAAGTCTCTGCCCGATGTCATGTTCGTCGTCGACGTCGATCACGAAGACATTGCGATCCGCGAGGCACAGAAGCTCGGCATCCCCGTCGTTGCCGTGGTGGACACCAACTGTTCACCGGAAGGCGTCGACTACGTGATTCCGGGTAACGACGATGCAATGCGCGCCATCCAGCTGTACGCAGCAATGGTTGCCGACGCCGTAGTCGACGGTAAGGCGTCGCTTCCGGAAGTGGCGCTGGGCGAAGACGAGTTCGTCGAGCTGGATAGCGAGGGCAACGTCAAGAAGGCGCCGGCGCGCAAGAAAGCCGCCAAGAAGACGGCACGCAAAGCGCCGCGCAAGGCTGCTCCGAAGAAAGCAGCGGACAAGCCCGAGGCTGACAAAAAAGAGGCGGACAAGCCCGAGGCCGAGAAAAAAGAAGCGGACAAAGCGGATGCCGACAAGCAGGCGGCGGCTGACAAGCCGGCTGCCGAGACGAAGGCGGATGCGGCTGCGGCAGGCGACGCCGAGGCGCCGGCCGACAAGGACGCGGAATAGGGCGTCGACCGCACATTGGGCCGTCACCCGCGGTTGGCGGGGCGGCCCTGCACCTACCGAATATTCAAGAGGACAGAAAGATGGCAGTCACGGCTTCCATGGTGAAAGAACTGCGTGAGCGCACCGGCGCCGGCATGATGGAATGCAAGAAGGCCCTGGTTGAGACAGGTGGCGATCTGGATGCCGCCGCGGAGCTATTGCGCAAGTCCGGACAGGCCAAAGCGGACAAGAAGGCGGGACGAGTGGCGGCTGACGGTCGCGTGGTGATCGTGCACGAGGACAACCGCGCGGTCATCCTCGAAGTGAATTCCGAAACCGACTTCGTGGCCAAGGACGAAAATTTTGTGGCATTCGCCGAGTCGGTTGCTGCCGCAGCCGTTGCCGCGGGCGCGACGTCGGTTGACGATCTCGCAGACGCCACGCTGGCAGACGGACGCACGGTCGAGGCAGCTCGCACCGAACTCGTGAGCAAGGTTGGCGAGAACATTAGCGTTCGGCGTCTGACCGCTGTCGACGCGGACGGTACGATCGGTTACTACACCCACGGAGCGAAGATCGGCGCGATCGTGGCGCTCGATGGTGGTGACGAAGAGCTTGCTCGCGACGTTGCCATGCACGTGGCGGCCACCAATCCGACCTGCATCGACGAAGACGGCGTGCCGGCGGAGGTGCTCGAGAAAGAGCGCAGGATTCTGACCGAGCAGGCGCAGGAATCCGGCAAGCCGGCCGAGATCATCGAAAAAATGATCGGTGGCCGCATCGCCAAGTTCCTCAAGGAGATTACGCTGGTCGGGCAGCCGTTCGTCAAGGACCCCGACGTGACGGTCGGCAAACTTCTGGCCGGCAAGGGCGCCAAGGCGACGGCGTTCGTCCGCTACGAAGTTGGCGAGGGCATCGAGAAGAAGGCCGACAACTTCGTCGAGGAGGTCATGGCGCAGGTCAAAGGCGCCAGTTGATTGATTCTCCGGACGATGCATACTCGGGGCCGAGATGCTTGATCGCAGCTTCAGGGTTCATGGTAAACTCCTGAAATAAAAGAAATTTCGGCTTGCAAGGATTGACTATGTCCGACGGCAACAGCCCTTACCGGCGCGTACTCCTGAAACTCAGCGGGGAAGCGCTCATGGGTGATCTCGAGTACGGTATCGAGCCGACGGTCATCAAGCGCATGGCCGCGGAGGTGGCAGAGGCGCGAAGTCGGGGCACCGAGATCGCCATTGTCATCGGTGGCGGCAACATCTTTCGCGGGGCAGGTCTGGCGCGATCGGGCATGGATCGTGTGACCGGCGACCACATGGGCATGCTGGCCACCGTCATGAACGCGCTGGCGATTCAGGATGCCCTGGAGGCGCTGGATGTCCACGCCCGCGTGATGTCGGCGCTGAGGATCAACGAAGTCTGCGAGGACTACATACGACGCCGGGCAGTGCGGCACCTCGAGAAGGGAAGAGTCGTGATTCTCGCAGCCGGTACGGGCAACCCGTTCTTCACCACCGACACGGCGGCCAGCCTGCGCGCGATCGAGATCGGCGCAGACGTCCTGTTGAAGGCGACCAAGGTAGACGGCGTGTACGATGCCGATCCGGTGACCAATCCCGGAGCCGTGCGCTATGACACGGTGAGTTTCGATCAGGTGCTGCGTGACAAGCTGTCGGTGATGGATGCAACGGCCATCGTCATGTGCCGCGACAACAATCTGCCGCTGCGCGTTTTCGACCTCACCCGACCGGGCGCGCTGGTCGATGCCGTAGCGGGTGCCGAGGTCGGCACACTGGTGACTGCCTAGATGGCTGCCGAGTTCGTTCGGACAATCATTTTAGGGATTGAAATCTAATCAACCACAGCGAGAGGCCAACAACGTGCTGGACGAAATAAAGAAAGACGCCGGGGAACGTATGGCCAAGAGTGTTGCGTCGCTCAGGCAGGAACTGACCAAGATTCGTACCGGGCGCGCGCACACGAGTCTGCTCGATCACATTACGGTTGAGTACTATGGTAGCCAGGTACCTCTGAACCAGGTCTCGAACGTGGGTGTCGAAGATTCGCGGACCCTGACTGTGACGCCGTGGGAGAAAGACATGGTGCAGCCCATCGAAAAGGCGATCATGACCTCCGATCTCGGGCTCAATCCGGCGTCGGCAGGCACTGTGATCCGGGTCCCGTTGCCGGCACTGACGGAGGAGCGCCGCAAGGACATGATCCGCGTCGTCCGCCAGGAAGCCGAGGGCGGCCGCGTTGCCATTCGCAACATCCGCCGCGACGCGATAGGCGACGTCAAGGATCTGCTCAAGGAAAAGATGATTGGCGAAGACGACGAGCGCCGCGCCGAGGAGGACATTCAGGGCATCACCGACAAGTACGTGGCGGAAGTCGACCAGGTGCTTGCCGACAAGGAAGCGGAGCTGATGGAAATCTGAGCGGCGATCTCCGCCGTCGGATTTCACACAGCACCCACTCGATTCGCATGAGTGCCCCGATACCCAGCATCCCAGCCTCGCGCAATCTGCCGCGGCACGTGGCCGTAATCATGGATGGCAACGGTCGATGGGCGAATCATCGCGCCATGCCTCGTCAGGCCGGACACAAGGCAGGCGTCAAGGCTGCGCGGCGGCTGGTCGAATACATGGCGGAACAGTCGATCGAGTGCCTGACGTTGTTTGCTTTTTCCAGCGAGAACTGGGGGCGGCCGAGCGAAGAGGTTGGTGCGCTCATGACGCTGTTCGTCGAAGTCATGAAACGTGAGGCCGAAAGTCTGCATAAGAATAACGTTCGTCTCAGATTCATTGGCGATCGCGACAGCCTGGGTTCGCGTTTGGTGAAACGCATCGAGGAGGCCGAGCAGCGCACCCGGGACAACACGGGATTACAGTTGAATGTCGCGATGGCGTACGGCGGCCGCTGGGATATTGTCGAGGCTGCGCGTGTCATGGCCGAACGCGTTCGGACCGGTGCACTTACACCGGAGCTGATCGACGAGACGGCGTTTGCCGAAACCCTGGAACTGCGGGGATGTCCGGACGTCGATCTTCTGATCCGTACCGGCGGCGAAAAGCGGATCAGTAATTTTCTCCTCTGGCACCTCGCTTACGCCGAGCTTTTCTTTTCGGACGTGTTGTGGCCGGAGTTTTCGCCGGAACACGCGGCGGAGGCCATACGGTTCTTCGAGGCACGCCAGCGGCGCTATGGCCGCACTGGCGATCAACTCGAGGCTCAGCCATGTTGAGGCAACGAATTGTCACTGCGCTGATTGCGCTTGCGGTCCTGCTGCTGGTCATGTTCGTGCTGCCGGCGAACGCGGCGAAGGCGTTCATTGGACTGCTGGTTCTCGGCGGCGCCTGGGAATGGTCGGCGTTTCTTGGCGGTACCCGGCCGTTCATGCGCGCCGCGTACGTATTCCTCATGGCGATACTCGTGCTGTTGACCGGCCTGGCGTTGCCGGTCGTGACCGAGCCGATTCTGTTTGCGTCGCTGATCTGGTGGTTGCTGGCGCTCGTGTGGACCTTCCGTTTTCCCACGCCAATACCCGAGCCGCTGCGCTGGCTGTGCGGCGTGTTTGTCCTGTTGCCGCTGTTCGTTGCGCTCGTGACCCTGTACACGGCCAATCCGGTGACCCTGCTGTTCGCGCTGATCATCGTCTGGGCAGCCGACGTTGGCGCCTATTTTTCGGGCAAACGTTTCGGGCGCGTCAAGCTGGCGCCCAAAATCAGTCCCGGAAAGACCTGGGAAGGTGTGCTGGGCGGGCTGTTCGTCGTGTCGCTGGTGGCCATTGCGTTTGCCGCCTACAGGGACCTGTCGTACACGGTGCTCGTGCCGTTTTGCATGGCGGCGGCGGCCCTGTCGATTGTCGGCGATCTCACCGTCAGCATGTTCAAGCGGACCGCCGGAGTGAAAGACAGCGGCGCGCTGTTCCCGGGGCACGGGGGCATTCTCGACCGTATCGACAGCGTTTCCGCTGCCGCCCCGTTGTTTGCGCTGGGCCTCGCCTGGACGGGGTTGGGTCAGTGACTCGTTCAGCGGGCATTCAGGCTGGGCATGAAAGCCTCAATTCTGTTGGAACTGCGCGCGCCCGGATAGCTCCAATACGGGATGAATCCGGCGTTTTGCCGAGGTTCCGGTGCGGTCATAAGGGACGCTTTTAGCACGATGGGGACATTTTTCGGCAGCGCAGCAGCGTTCATAGTGGCGATCAGCATTCTGGTGGCCGTACACGAGTACGGGCACTACATCGTCGGCCGATGGTGCGGAATGAAGGTGCTGCGCTTCTCCATTGGTTTCGGCAAGCCGATCTGGACCCGGGTGGGGAGTGGCCCTGACCGAACGGAGTATTGTGTCTCGGCCATTCCGCTGGGCGGCTATGTGCGTTTTCTCGACAGCCGCGAGGCGGACGTGTCGCCCGAGGACGTCGGCCGCGCATTCGACCAGCGCCCGATACCGCACCGTATTGCCGTTTTGTTTGCGGGCCCGCTGTTCAATTTCCTGTTTGCAATCCTCGCCTACTGGGCGCTGTTCGTGTACGGCATCCCGACTGTCGTACCGGCCGTCGGCGACGTACAGCCGGAGTCGTATGCCGACCGAGCGGGCCTCGAGTACGGCGATCGCATCGTGGCCGTAAACGGCGAGGCCAGCCCCGATTGGGAGACCACCCTGCTGGGCATGCTCGATCAGCTCGTTGCTGAAGGCCGGGTCGATATGACGCTCGAAAAGAGCGACGGTTCGACCGAGCGGACGACACTTGAGGTCGGTGACGATCGTGCCCGACTGACCGAGCCGGGTATGCTGTTCGAGGGGCTCGGTTTTTCAGCCTGGCAGTTTCCGGCGGTCGTAGGAAGCGTCGCTGAGGAGGGCGCTGCGGAGCGCGCCGGGATTCGCGTCGGTGATCGTATCGTGTCGATCGACGGCGAGCCGGTGAGGAACTTCAACGATCTGATTGCTCTGGTCGGACCGCGGCCGGGAGAGGCTGTCGACGTCGGTCTGATTCGCGAGGCGGCAAACGCCGAGGAGTCGCTCTCGGTCGTGCTGGGCAGTGCCCAGCGTGACGGCGAGACTGTCGGCATGCTGGGGATCGGCAGTTCCGCGGCTGCGGGCGAGTTCGTGTATTTGCGAAAATTCGGACCGTTGGAATCCGTCGGCAGGGCAATAGATCGAACATGGGCATCCACCGTCTTTACCGTGAAGATGCTGGGCCGAATGCTGACGGGTGATGTTTCGATCAAAAACATCAGCGGGCCGATCAACATTGCCCAGTTTGCCGGCCAGAGCGCGGAGCGCGGCGTCGACTACTTCCTGGGTTTCCTCGCCATCGTCAGCATTAGCCTGGGGGTTCTGAACCTTCTGCCGGTGCCGGTGCTCGATGGCGGACAGATCGTTTACCAGACCATAGAACTTCTCAAAGGCAGTCCGTTGTCCGAGCGAGCGCAGATCATCGGCCAGCAGGTCGGTATCCTTGCCCTGATCATGCTGATGAGTTTCGCTTTCTACAACGACATTGCGAGAATACTGGGCTGATGCGCCCGCGGGGGGACATACTACGATGACGCGTCTGGTTCACTCTTATTATTCCCGGTTGCTCTGCCGCATGCTGTCGGTTGCTGCCGTGTTCGCCGTCGTGGCGACCGGTCCGGCGGCGGCTGCCGATGAAGATCCCTTTGTCGTTCGCGACATGCGTGTCGAGGGTTTGCAGCGAATCTCCGAAGGTACGGTCTTCAACTACCTGCCCGTGAACATCGGCGACGAAATCGATCGAATTCGGATTCGGGAAGCCATCGAGTCGCTGTACGGTCAGGGCCTGTTCGACAACATCGAGATGCGCCGTGACGGCGATACTCTGGTAATAGCCGTGCGCGAGCGCCCGTCGATCGAAAGTTTCGAGATCGACGGCAACAAGGACATCAAAACCGAAGACCTGACGGAATCCCTGCGCGGCGTCGGCCTTGCCAAGGGCCGCACGTTCGATCGCTCCGTGCTGGACAACGTGACGATGTTTCTGCGCGAGCAGTACTACGACCGCGGCAAGTACGCGGTCAAAATCAGCACGCAGGTCATCGACCGCCCCAACAACACCGTGCAGATCAGGATCGACATCGACGAGGGCAAGCGAGCCAAGATTCGTCAGGTCAACATCGTCGGCAACACACAGTTCAGCGATAAGGAGATTCGCGAGGATTTTAATCTCGATACCGCGAACTGGCTGTCGTGGATTCGTCAGGACGATCGCTACGAGAAGCAGGGGCTCGAAGGCGACCTCGAGACTTTGCGGTCGTTCTACATGAATCGCGGTTTCGCCGACTTCGACATTGCATCGACGCAGGTAGCGATATCGCCGGACAAGAAAGACATCTACGTCACGATCACGATACGTGAGGGCGATCGCTATACGGTCTCCGACGTCCGCCTGGTCGGCGAAATGGTGATCCCCGAGCCGTTCCTGAAAGCGCTGATCCTGGCGCGGCCCGGCTCCACGTTCAATCAGGCGATGCTGACGCAGACCTCTGAACTCATGTCGCTGCGCCTCGGCGAGGAAGGCTACGCCAACGCCGAAATCAATCCGGTCTGGGATCTCGATCGCGACACGCTGGAGGCGGAGGTGACGTTCTTCGTCAATCCGGACAACCGTGTGTACGTGCGGCGCATCAACTTCAACGGTATCGACGAAATCGACGACGAAGTGCTGCGCCGCGAAATGCGCCAGCTCGAAGGCTCGTACCTGTCGAATATCCTGGTCGATCGTTCGCGGATTCGTTTGCAGCGCCTGCCTTACATCGAAAACGTCGACATCGGTAACACGCCGGTTCAGGGCAGTCCCGATCTGGTCGACGTCAACGTGGACCTCGAATACCGGATGCCCGGGCAGTTCTCTGGCGGGATCGGTTACTCCGAGGCGCAGAAACTGTTGCTGAACGGCAGCATTGTGCACACCAACTTTCTGGGCAGCGGCAACCGCGTTGCGCTGGAGCTGAATTCCGGTCGCTTCTCGAAACTCTACAGTCTGTCGCACACGGATCCCTATCGGACGATGGACGGCATCCGCCGCACCGTGGCGCTGACTTACCGCGACATTACGCAGTTCACGTCGGCAACGTCGGACTTCTCGACCGAGACGATCGGCGCAACGGTCGACTACGGATATCCGATCGGCGAATTTCAGACGCTGACATTCGGTCTGAGTTACCAGAGCGCGGAACTCTTGTCGTCGGATCGCAGTACGCTGCAGGCACAGGAGTGGGTGCGCAACAACGGTAACCAGTTCACTACCGAGGGCAGCAGCAGTATCGAGTTTTTCGGCACCGAGTTCGAAACCCTGGATCTGCTTGCGGGCTGGATCTACGACAGCCGCAACCGGGCCCTGTTCGCGACTCGCGGCACCCGCCAGCAGCTGTTTCTCGGCGCGACGATTCCCGGCGTGAGCGATGTGGAGTATTTCACTGCGCGCTACAATTTGACCAAATATCAACCGCTGTTCGGCCGGTTTGCGCTGCGCTGGAACGTGGAGCTGGGTTATGGTGAAGCGATGGGCGAAACGACCGCGCTGCCGCCGTACAAGCAGTATTTTGGCGGCGGACCGCAGTCGATACGCGGTTATCGGGAGTCCTTCCTCGGTCCACGGGACAGTTTCGGCAACCCCTACGGCGGCAACGTATTGGTTGCGAGCCAGTTAGAGCTTATACTCCCGCTCCCGGAGAAATGGGCCAGGCAGGCCAGAGCAACCCTGTTTTACGACGCGGGCAACGTGTTCAATACCGGCGAGGTCGAGTTTTTCGACCGGCTGGGCAGCCCGGTCGAATACAAGCCGGACTTTCAGGAACTTCGGACATCGATCGGCATAGGCGTGCAGTGGTTGGCGCCTCTCGGGTTATTCCGGTTTAGTTACGCTTATCCGTTGAACGCGTACAGCGGCAACGACCGGTTTTTCGGGGACGAACTGGAACGGTTCCAGTTCTCCATTGGACAAGCGTTTTGAGGAATGGACAGTTTATGACTTTTGCAAAACTTCAGCTGGGTAAGGTTGCGGCTGCCGCAGCACTGCTGTGCGCTTTCGCTCTGCCGGCAGGCGCCCAGGAACTCAAGATTGGCGTCGTCAATGTACCTGCGCTGATGGATCGTGCGCCGCAGACCAAGGCTGCCATGGACGCGTTGCAGGAAGAGTTTGCACCGCGTCAGCGTGAAATACTCGCCAAACAGACGGAACTGCAGGAACTCGTCGAGAAGGCGCAAAAAGACGCCGAAGTGATGAGCGAAGCGGAACGCCGCGCTCTCGAGAAGAGCATTCGCGATTCGCGCCGCGAAGTCACGCGACTCGACACGGAATTCCGCGAAGATCTCAACCTGCGGCAGAACGAGGAACTCGGCAAGCTGCAGCGTTCACTGCTCTCGGAAGTGCAGGCGTATGCTCAGGGTGAGGGTTACGATATTGTCGTTGGCGACGGTGTTTTGTTCGCCTCGACGGCGGCGAATATAACTGACGAGGTTCTGCGCGCAATCGAAGCGAGCTATCAGGCGACGAGTTCGCGCTAGCCGCCATGCCGGAGAGTCTGGGCGCGCTCGCAAGCCGCTTCGGCTGCGAACTCAAAGGCGATCCGGATACCGTCGTCAGCCGCGTTGCCACTCTGGCCAACGCCGATAGCGACGCTCTGAGTTTTCTAGCCAGCGACGCATACAGGCCGCAGCTTGCCGATACCCGGGCTGCGGCCGTCGTATTGCGCCCGGCTGACCTGGAGCTTGCGCCGACCGCGGCGCTCGTGTCCTCGAACCCGTACGCAAGCTACGCCCTCATGGCGGCTGTGCTGCACCCGCCTGCGCCGAGTGCAGCCGGGGTACACCCCTCAGCGGTTGTTCACGAGTCTGCCGATGTTGCGGATGATGCCAGCATTGGCCCCAACGCCGTCGTTGGAGAGCGCACCCGGATAGGGCCGCGGAGCGTCGTACATCCGGGCGCATTTGTCGGTCCCGATTGTGAACTCGCCGACGGCTGCGTCGTACACGCCAATGCCTCCCTCGTTCGTGCCGTCCGCCTCGGTTCGCGCTCGATCGTGCATTCGGGGGCTGTGATCGGTGCGGACGGATTCGGTAACGCCATGAGCGACTCCGGTTGGATCAAGGTGCCGCAAATCGGCGGTGTGCGTATTGGCGCCGACGTCGAGATCGGCGCCAATACGACGATCGACTGCGGAGCCGTTGACGATACGGTCATCGAAGACGGTGTGCGTATCGACAATCTCTGCATGATCGCTCACAACGTGCAGATCGGAGCGCACACGGCCATAGCGGCAATGGTCGGTATTGCCGGGAGCACCCGCGTCGGCAAACGCTGTATGTTCGCCGGGCAGGCAGGCGTCGTCGGTCACGTGTCGATTTGTGACGACGTCATCGTCAGCGGTCAGGCCGTCGTCTCCAAGGACATACGCGAGCCCGGCACCTATGCCGGCAGCTTTACGGCCGAGAAAGCCGGCGACTGGACGCGCCGGGTTGCGCGATTCAAGCGCCTGGGCGGGCTGGCCGATCGCGTTCGCAAACTGGAAAAGGGCGGCGCATGAGCGAGGTACTCGATCAGCACCAAATTCGCGAACTCATTCCGCATCGGTATCCTTTCCTGCTCGTCGACCGGGTACTCGAATACACGCCTTCCGAGCGCCTTCGCGCCATCAAGAACGTCAGCGCCAACGAGCCGTTTTTCCAGGGGCACTTCCCCGAGCGGCCGGTCATGCCGGGCGTCCTGATTGTCGAGGCACTCGCGCAGGCGGGCTGCCTGCTGTCGCAGCTGAGCCACGACGGGGAGGGAGAGCGGCCGCTCTATGTGCTTGCCGGCGTCGACAACGCACGCTTCAAGCGCCAGGTCACGCCCGGCGATTGTCTGGCGCTCGATATCGAGGTCGAGAAAACCCGGCGCGGCCTTTGGTGGTATCGTTGCGAGGCTAGCGTCGACGGCCGTCTGGCGGCCGCGGCAACCATCATGAGTGCACCGGGCTGAGTCACCCGGTGGCGTGCACGGTCGGAGACCCAATGATTCATCGCACAGCGCTTATCTCGGACAAGGCCGAGCTTGCCGACGACGTGCAGATCGGCCCGTACGCCGTGATCGGCGACGACGTGAAAATTGGCCGTGGCAGCCGAATCGACAGTCATGTCGTTGTCAATGGTCCTACGGTCATTGGCGAAAACAACCGGATCTACCAGTTTGCATCGATCGGCGACGATCCGCAGGACCGCAAGTATCGTGGTGAACCGACTCGGCTCGAGATCGGTGACGGCAATACGATACGCGAATACTGCACGATCAGCCGCGGCACCGTGGACGACGCCGGCGTTACGCGCCTCGGCAACGACAACTGGATCATGGCCTACGTGCACATTGCACACGACTGCATGATCGGCGATCACACGATCATGGCCAACAACGCAACGCTTGCGGGGCACGTGCACGTCGGCGATTGGGCCATTTTTGCGGGTTTTTCCGGTGCGCATCAGTTCTGCAAGGTCGGCGCGCATGCGTTCCTGGGAATGTACGCTGGAGCCAACCGGGATATCGCCGCCTACGTAACGTGTTCCGGTGTGCCGGCAAAGCCCAGGGGTATCAACAGCGAAGGTCTCAAACGGCGCGGTTTCGATGCAGACCAGATCCGCAATATCAAGAACGCCTATCGCCTCGTGTTTCGCGAAAATCGCAAGCTGGCCGACGCCATTGACGAGTTGTCGTCGCTCGTCGAATCGCAGCCCGAACTCCGCTTGTTTCTGGACTCTCTCAAGCAGTCCGATCGCGGCATCGCTCGCTGAACGATGCGCATCGGCATCATTGCCGGCGAAGCCTCGGGCGACCTGCTCGGTGCGGGACTGATTCGGCAGATCCGCTCGACACTCCCTGAAGCTCGCTGCGAAGGCGTGGCGGGACCCGCAATGGTTGCGGCGGGCTGTGAGGCACTCGCGGATGCCGAGGAACTGGCCGTCATGGGGCTTATCGAGCCTCTGAAGGAAATCCCGAGGCTGTTGCGCCTTCGCGGCCGCCTGATCCGCCACTGGACCGCGAACCCGCCGGACGTGTTCGTCGGCATCGACGCACCCGATTTCAACCTGGGCGTGGAGCGGCGCCTGCGGTCGGCGGGTATAAGCACCGTGCACTACGTCAGTCCGTCGGTCTGGGCCTGGCGCCAGGGTCGTATCAAGACGATTCGCCGTGCCTGTGATCGCGTGTTGTGTCTGCTGCCGTTCGAGAAGCGGTTTTACGACGAGCACGGTGTCGACGCCGTGTTTGTCGGTCACCCCAAGGCCGGCGAGCTATCACCCGACTACGATGTCGCGGCCCTCCGTGAGCGGCATTCGCTTCCCGACGCCGCGCCGCTCGTGGCGCTGTTACCCGGCAGCCGCATGAGTGAGGTAGAGCGTCTGGTGCCCGAATTTGCGGGAGCGGCAGCGCGATTGCTCGAGGACGGACCGGAACGGCGTTTCGTGCTTCCGGTCGCCACGCCGAAGCTCAGGGAGGTCGTGGAGCAGGCCGTGGAAGCTGCCGGGGTCGCGGAATACGTTCGACTGCTCGACGGGTACTCGCTCGACGCCATGCGTGTCGCGGATGTCGTGCTGGTTGCGTCGGGAACCGCGGTGCTGGAGTCCGCGCTGCTCGGCAAGCCGACGGTCGCCGCGTATCGGGTGGCGCCGCTGACGGCGCGGCTCGTGCGGGTGTTCGGGCTCCTGAAGGTGCAGCACTATACGCTGCCCAATCTGTTGACCGAGGAGCCACTGGTCCCGGAATTCATCCAGGAGGATGCGACTGCCGGCAAGTTGGCTGCGGCGGTTGCGGGCCTTCTGGACGACCCTGAGCGCTGCGCCAGTATCCGCGACGGTTTTGCTAAACTGAGAACGGACCTGGCGCTCGACGCCGACGAGCGTGCCGCGTCCGCCGTTCTCGAGCTTGCGAAGGCCTTGTGAGGCCGCCGGCAATCCACGGATCTTCAGGAGTCATGCACAAGCGATTGTCATGAAAAAGCTACCAGGGACTGTTGACCGCCACGGTGTTGCCGGCGTGGACGAAGCGGGGCGTGGGCCGCTGGCGGGTCCGGTGGTTGCCGCCGCCGTCATTCTCGACGCGGATGCCGTGCCCGAGGGCTTGAGAGACTCGAAGAAACTCAGCGAGCGCCGCCGGGTCGAGCTGGCGGGTGTGATTCGCCGTTCCGCGCTGGCCTGGTCCGTTGCCTGGGCGGATCGTGCGGAAATCGATTCGCTGAACATACTGTCGGCGACGTTTCTGTCGATGCGCCGCGCTATCCTGGGCCTGAACCGCCTGCCGGAACGTGTGGTCGTGGACGGGAATCGCCTGCCGAACCTCGAATTCTTCGGTTTGCGCATCGACGGCACGGCCATTGTCGGCGGCGACGACCAGGTGCCGGCGATCAGTGCCGCGTCAATACTTGCCAAGACGACCCGCGACGACATCATGCGTGGTTACGATCGTCTGTATCCCGCATACGCCTTCGGCCAGCACAAGGGTTACGGGACGCGCCTGCACCGCGACCGGCTGGAAGCGCACGGTCCGTGCAGCGAGCATCGGCAGAGTTTTGCGCCGGTGAGACGGGCGCGCTGTCAATGACGGCCCGGCGCTTCGTGCACCTGAGCGTGCATACAGAATACTCGCTGGTGGACTCGACGGTTCGGATACCCGCGCTCATGCAGGCGCTCAGGCAAGACGGTATGCCTGCCGTGGCGCTGACCGACCAGAACAATCTGTTTGCGATGGTCAAGTTCTACACCAAGGCCATTGCCGGCGGGATCAAACCGCTGATCGGTGCCGACCTGCGTCTGGTCAACGAAGAGGATGCCGGCCGGCCGCATCGCTTACTGCTTTACTGCCAGAACGAGGTTGGCTATCGCCGGCTTTCGGAGCTTCTGACGCGGGCCTACATGGAGGGGCAGGTACGCGGCGAGCCAATGGCGCGCCGGGAGTGGCTGACCGCCGAGAGTGTCGAGGGTCTGCTGGCGCTATCGGGTGGTCTTCACGGAGACGTGGGACATGCGCTTGCCTCCGGACAGACGGAGCTGGCCGGCGAG